>Ga0214917_10000815_pt1 | contig 40582 bp, 23 predicted proteins | sample LL_1208_BB_MetaG_FD_177983 | JGI IMG/M metagenome (GOLD analysis project Ga0214917, IMG submission 177983) | Freshwater microbial communities from Lake Lanier, Atlanta, Georgia, United States - LL_1208_BB | ecosystem: Environmental > Aquatic > Freshwater > Lake | place: USA: Georgia | collected... | reverse complement strand
TTCGTTGCGCCCATCCTGGGCTTCACTCACTCGACTCCGACTGCGCTGACGAGAGCGCCTCCGCTTCGCCATCCTGGCTCCGCTTGTCTGCGTACGCCGGCTCCACGGTAGGGGTAACCCCTCGCCTCCCGCTGTCCATCGAGCACGGCGCATCGGCCACCGACCGCGCAGCAGCGGTGCGCCTCGATCGCGTTCCGTGCCCGCCTTGCGGAGCCGGGGGAGCAAAGGCCGGATCTTCCGCAGGCACTTCAGTCCCTGCACGTCCTGATCACGGATCTCCCGCTTCCTACGTCCGCCCATGACGCGCACGATAACGCCAGCAGGACCAGAAGTTCCCTATCTCCACGATCACCGCCAGGTCCCGATGCGCAAATCTCGTGCCGAACGGGATTGGCTGGAGGCCCGCAGTGAGCGTCCGGCGACGGGGCATGGGGAGCCCGAGGCCGTGACGCCCCGCGATCAGCGCGCGTCATGTGGCGCGGGGGTGGGCCTTGTCGAAGGCTTCGCGCAGGCGGGTCGTCGTCACGTGGGTGTAGATCTGCGTGGTCACGAGGCTCTTGTGGCCGAGCAGTTCCTGCACGCTGCGGATGTCGGCGCCGGCGTCGAGAAGGTGCGTGGCGAAACTGTGCCGCAGCGTGTGGGGGCTCGCCTTCCCCGCGAGGCCGGAGGTCGCCAGGTGCTTGTCGAGCAGGCGGGCGACGCCGCGGACCGACAGCCGGCCGCCGAAGCGGTTGGTGAACAGCGGTCGGCTGCGGCCCGTGGACTGGGCCGGCTGCGGCCGGGCGGCCAGCCAGGCGCGGAGGGCGGCGCGGGCGTGTGTGCCCACGATCCCGAGCCGCTCGCGGCGGCCCTTGCCGCGGACCCGGATGGTGCCGTTGGAGAGGTCGAGGTCGCCGTCATCGAGACCGACGAGTTCGCGGACACGGACACCGGAGGAGTACATCAGCTCGAGGATCGCGCGGTCGCGAAGGCCGCCGGCCTGCGCCGGCCTGGGCGTTGCGAGCAGGCGGGCGATCTCGTCGCCGGTGAGGAAACCGGGCAGCTTCCGTGGCCGGCGCGGGCTGCGCAGGGGCTTGGCCGGGTTGACCTTGACCCATCCCTCGCGCTGGCCGAAGGCGTAGAAGCTCCGCATGCTCGCGAGCTTGCGGGCCACGGTGGAGGGCGCGTAGCCGGCCGCGCCCAGGCCCGACTGGAAGCGGCGCAGGAGCGTGCTCGACGCGTCCGCCGGGCTCCGGCAGCCGGCGGATTCCAGGAACTCCTGCAGCTGCAGCAGATCCTCGCGGTAGCTCTTGAGTGTCAGCGGCGAGGCGCCGCGTTCAGCCGCCATGAACCGCAGAAAGCGGTCGCTCGAAGCGGTGAAAGTTCCGGGGACCGGACGGGACACGGCCATACGCGGGCGATTGTTCCCGGATCACGCGGTGCGGTCGGCGGGAGGCACGCTCCGGAGGCGATTGGCCTGGGGCGCGTTGAGCCGCACCTTCTGCCCGAGCACCGCCGCGTCGTACCACGAGAAACTGAGGTCCGGATTGGCGGCGTAGCGTCCCAGCGTCTTGAGCGTTTCCGCACGGCTCTCGTCGTCGTAGAGGAACACGTACCGCTCTCCCCCCTTGACGAGGGCGATCACGTTGATGTCTCGGGCCGGCATCGGCATGCTCTCGGGGACGAGGGATGCCGGACGTGGGGCAGGACGGTGCGCCGCCGGCTCAAGGGGTATCGGCACGACGCTGATCGACACAGCAGCCTTCCGCCGCAAGCCCCCCGAGTCTCCGCGATCGGGCCAGCCATCCCGGAGGGGGTGTCGCGTGACCGCATCGTCCCGGCGGGACGGGCCGTTCAGAAAAGGTCGGTGAAGCCACGGATGCCGAGCGGTTCACGGGCCGTGAACGGTTCGCCGTGCGTGGTGCCGATCATCGCGCCCCACCAGCTTGCCGAGGCTGCCACGCGGTCGAGAACCGAGGGTCGGGGCGCGGTCTGGGGAAACTGGCTGGCGTAGCAGGCGAGGCTCCGGGCCTTGAGGTCCCACGTGGTGGATACGTCCACCACGAACGCCGGCTTGATGACGACTTTGAGGTGCACGCACGGGTAGTGGTAGATCCTCTCCGGGTGCCAGGGTTCGCCGGGCAGATCGCACTTCGAGAGCTTGGCCCAGAAGCGGGCCGCCTCGACGAGCCGGGTGGCGGCCGTGTGGTCGGGATGGGCATCGACCCAGTGGGGGGCGAAGAGCCAGCGCGGCCGGGTCCGGCGGATCACCGCCGCCAGTCTGCTCCGGGCGGCGAGCGAGGCCCGCAGTCGCCGGTTGGGCAGGCCCAGATTCTCGCGCCACGGGATCCCCAGCACCGCCGTGGCGGCGGCCGTTTCGCGGGCGCGGATCTCCGGCGAACCGAGGGGTGTCGGCTCGCCGTCGGTGAGGTCGAGCACGCCCACCGAAAGTCCCCGCGCGAGCATCAGGGCGATCGTGCCGCCCATGCCGAGTTCCGCGTCGTCGGGATGAGGAGCGACCACCAGCGCGTCGAGCATGACCCGTTTGCGTCTCCGTGTGTCCACCAGCATACTCCACCGCGCTGACGACCACGGCGACCAGAGATCGCCATCACCGCCAGGACTTTCATGACCACCTCGACAGCCTCGACGTCCCCAGGTACCGGCCAGTCGCCCGAGGAACTGTTCGCCGAGGTGTGCAGGCAGGCCCGCAGCGCGGCCCGTCTGGCGTCCGTCGAGGCGCTCCTCGGCTGGGACGAGCAGACGTATCTCCCGCCGCACGGCGGCGGCTATCGGGCCGAGCAGGCGGCAGCCCTCGCGGAACTCGTGCACCACGCGCGGACCGATCCCGCGCACGGCGAGCGGATCGTCCGGCTCGCGGACGGGCCGTTGGGGCGGTCGGGGCCGCCCGAGGTCGCCGGCACGATCCGGCTGCTGCGGAGGGATTTCGACAAACATGCGCGTCTGCCCGCCCGGCTCGTCGGCGAACTGGCGAAGACCAGCGTCGAGGCCCAGCAGGCCTGGCGGGCCGCGCGGGCCGAGTCGTCCTGGGGCACGTTCGCCCCCTGGCTCGAGCGCATGTTCGCGCTCAAGCGCGAGCAGGCAGCCTGCCAGCTTCCCGATCGCGATCCCTACGACGCCCTGATGGACGACTACGAACCCGACGCCTCGTGGCGGGCGATCGCCACGAGGTTCGACGGTCTGCGGACCGCCCTCGTCGGACTGGTGCGCGACTGCACCGGCGCGGCGGCCAAACCGGACGCCACCGTGTTGGAGCGGCGGTTCCCGCTGGAGGCGCAGCGACGCTTCGTCCACGAGGTCGCGGCCCGCATCGGCTTCGACTTCGACCGCGGCCGGCTGGACACGACGACGCATCCGTTTTGCACGACGGTGGGCCCCGACGACTGTCGGATCACGACCCGGTGGGACGAGCGGTTCCTGCCCACCGCGCTGTACGGAGTGCTCCACGAGGCGGGGCACGGGCTCTACGAACAGGGGCTGCCCCGCGACTGGTTCGGCCTGCCTCCCGGCGAAGCGGCCTCGCTGGGCGTGCACGAGTCGCAGTCGCGACTGTGGGAAAATCTGGTCGGCCGCTCGATCGCCTTCTGGTCGTGGTGCTTTCCGCTCGCGCGGCAGGCGTTTCCCGAGGCGCTCGCCGACGCCGACGCGGAACACGTGCAGCGGGCGTTGATGGCGGTGAAGCCCTCGTTCATCCGCGTCGAAGCCGACGAGGTCACGTACAACCTGCACGTGATGCTGCGGTTCGACCTCGAGCGCGCGGTCGTGCAGGGCACGCTCCCGGTCGCGGATCTCCGCGAGGCGTGGAACGACCGCTTCGAGCGGGACTTCGGCCTGCGGCCCCCGAGCGACGCCGAGGGGGTGCTGCAGGACGTGCATTGGGCCGCGGGACTGATCGGGTACTTTCCCACGTACACCGTCGGCAACATATTCGCAGCCCAGTTGATGCATGCGGCGGAGGGGGCGATGCCGGGGCTCGACCGCGACATCGCCGCGGGCAGGTTCGCCGGCCTGCTCGACTGGCTGCGGCGCGAGGTCCACGCCCATGGCCGACTGCTCGGCTCCGAGCGGCTCGTCGAGCGGGCGACCGGCGGCCCGGTCTCGGAGGAGTGGCTCGTCGCAAGCCTGCGGCGGCGGTACGGTGCGGCGCACGGCCTGTAGCGAAGCCGCCCCCGGGAGGGCGTTTTCCCTCCGACTTTCGCCGGTGGTAGACTTCCGGGCGGCGTGTTCGGGGTCACGGATTCGAAGGAGCCTTTGCGGCCGGCGAGGACATCATGGTGGACGACAAAGACGATTCGACGCCCGATCCGTGGGCGGGCATCGAGGACGAGAGCGGCGGCCAGGCCGACGAGGCCTTCAGCTTTTCCTTCGACACGGCCGGCGAGGTCTCGGACGACCCGTTCGCCGGGGCGGTCGGTCCCGCAGCCGATCCGGAAGGACCACTGTCGTCCGCCGCGGACAACGACGCGAGCCCCGAGGCGGGCGAGGAGCCCATCATTCGGATCGACTCCGCCGGGGGCATCGATCCCTTCAGCGCGCTGACGCACGATGCCGCCGAGGATGCGGACGAGCGCGGCGTCTCCGCATGGCTCGAGGAATCGGAAACGGGCCCGGAGCCGGAGCCCCCCCTCGCGGTGTTTCCCCCCGCGCCATCCGGCGACGAACAGCCCGCAGCCGCGATCTCCGATTTCCTCGGCGACGATCCGTTCGGCGAGCCGGAGGCGGCGAACGACCTGCATGTCGTGGGCGAAGTGCCCCTGTCGTCCGGGTCGTCGCACGTCGAGGTGGGCACCGGCACGTCCGGCGTCGTGTCCCCCAGCGAGATCGATCCCGTGAGTGACATCGAGGCGACCGACGACTGGGCCGACACGATCGAGTCGGAATCGACACTCGATGATTTCCCCGCGGTCGAACCGGCGGCGGTCGATGCGCCGCGTTTCGACGGCGGCGACGCCGACGAATCGGGCGACGACTTCCCGGTCGGCGGTCCGGAGTCCGATCCCGTCGTGGCGGACGACATGGCGGCAGCCGGCGCGGCCGTGGCCACGGCCGTCGCGCCGGTCGCCGCACGGCCCGCCCGCTCGCAGGGCGGTGGCATCGGCCAACTCATCGGCATCGTGCTCGGCGGCCTGATGGCGATCCCGATCACCTACGCGATCCTGCTGTGGGGCTTTCAGCGGGATCCATTCAAGCTCGCCGGCATGCTGCCGGAGCAGGTGGCATCGTTGCTGCCGGAAAAGGTCCAACCCGGCTTCAGGAAGTCCGGGGGGGTGAAACCCGCCGGCGGTTCCCCGCTCGACAACCTGCCCCCCGCTCCGACGGAGCCGGAGGAGGTCGCCTCGCAGCCCGAACCCGCCGCCGAGCCGCCGACGCGCGATCCCGGCGAACCTGAGCCGCCACCTGCTGTGCCGTCCGAACCAATGGTGGTTGCCGCGGTCACGCCGCCGCCTGCCACCCCCGCTGAGCCCGCCCCCGAGAACCCGCCCACCGCGCCGATCGAAGATGTCGCCGTGGCAGACAAGGTTCAGGCGCCGCCTGCGGCCCCGCCGGCGCCCGAACCGCTCGACCTGACGGCGTTGGAAGCCGCCGTCGGCGAAGCCACCGCGGCCTTCAAGGAAGTGTCGTCCTCCGATCCTGAATCACCCGATCGTCGCAAACTGCTCGTCGGCTGGTACAAGCGTCTGGCCGAGGTCGCGGAGCAGTTGGTGCTGCTGGAAAAGGTGGCCACCGATTCCGGCCGCAGCCTCGACGGGGCTCTCGACGGCGTGGCCGCGATCGGCGCCGCCGTCGGCGCCGACGAGGCGATGCAGGCCGAACTCGGGAAGTTGAGCGGGATGTGGCTCACCTCGCGCCGGCGTCCAGCCGACGGGGCGGTGCTTCTGGCGACATTCGAGGGTGCGCGTCAGGTCGGCCCCTACTGGTCGTCGCGGATCACGGTGCAGGGCGCGGAGCCGAGAAGCGTGGCGGTGATCTCGCGGACCCAGCCGCAGGCCGAGGCGGGCGCGACCGTGATGGTCACGGGCGTGCTGTTCGACGGCGACGTGGTCTGGGCCAGTGACTGCCGCACGCTCGGCGGAAAATCGGCGCCCGCCGAGGACCTTTTTTGAGCGGTGGCGTCGCGACGGCCGCGGAAATCGCCGCGGCGGTCGCGGCCGGGACGATCGCGCCGGTCGAGGTGCTCGCCCGGCACGTGGCCCGGCATCGCGCGACCCACGGCCGGCTCAACGCGCTCGTTCAGCCGCGACATGCCGCCGCCGCCGCCGAGATCGGCGACGTCGCCGGCCTGCCCCTGGGGGCCGTGCCCGTCAGCGTCAAGGAGTGCTTCCCCGTCCGGGGCTCGCTGACCACGCTCGGCATTCCCCGCCACGATCGGAAGGATGATCACGACGCGGAGATCGTCGTGCGGTTGCGCGCCGCGGGGGCCGTGGTCGTCGGCAAGGCCAACGTGCCCCAGGCGATGTACCTCCATGAGACCGAGAATCCGGTCTGGGGACGCACGAACCATCCCTGGGCGCCTGACCGCGGTCCCGGCGGATCGAGTGGCGGGGACGCCGCGCTCGTCGCGGCGGGGGTCGTGCCGCTGGCATTCGGCACCGATCTGGCGGGATCGATCCGTCAGCCCGCCCACGCCTGCGGCATCGCGGGCCTCCTGCCGCGAAGCACTGCCCTCGGCGAGGTGGGTGCCTTCGACACCGTCCCGCACCTCACGGCCGTACGACCGCGAACGGGGTTTCTTGCCCGGAGTGTGTCCGACCTCGGGCTCGCGTATGCGACGCTCGTGGATCCGCGGACCGGCCGTGGGCCGCCCCCGGCACCGCGGCGCATCGGATGGTGGACCGATGCGGGCGTGATCCGGCCGTCGCCTGCGATCGTTCGGGGCGTGCAGGAGGCCGTCGCCGCGCTCGCGGCGCGCGGTTACGAGACGGTGCCGATCGATGGCGGGATCGGGCTGGAGGCCGCCTGGCTTCTGCTGGCGATCCTGTCGGCCGACGGCGGCGCCGACATTCGCAGGCTGTTCGCCGGCGCGCGACCGATCCCGGGCGTGGCTCGGCTCCTGCGGTTGGCCGGCCTGCCTGCGCCGTGGCGACTGTGGCTCGCGCGGCTCGCGACGCTCGGAGGCCGTCGCATCGAGGCGGAAGCGATCCGGGCCACCGGCCCGCGGGCCGGCGCCGCGCTCGAGCGTGTGCTCGCCGCGCGGGAGACGCTCGCGGCCCGTGTGGGCGAACTGGCGGCCCGGTGCGACGCGATCGTCTGTCCGGTCTCCGCCCTGCCGGCCCTGCGGCATGGCACGGCCGCCCGCCTGTTGCCCGCGGCGTTCCCGTGCCTGCTCGCCAACCTCCTCGATCTCGCGGCCGGCGCCGTGCCGGTGACCCGCGTGCGCGCCGACGAGGAACTCGGCCGGCCGGCGGATGCCGATCCGATCGCTCGTGCGGCCGCTCTCACCGATCGGGGGAGTCGTGATCTGCCGGTGGGCGTCCAGGTGATCGCACTCTCCGGGGGCGAGGCGACCGCGCTCACGCTCATGCAGGCGATCGAGGACGGCTGTCGTCAGCCGGCGAGCCTTGCCACCAGCGCCTTCGCCATCTGATCGACCGAGAGCACCTCGGTCGCGCCGCCGAGATCGATTCCGGCCTTCGGCATGCTCCACACGACGCTGGAGGCCTCGTCCTGGGCGATCGTGTGCCAGCCGCGCGACCGGAGTTTCAGCAGCCCGCGTGCGCCGTCCTTGCCCATGCCCGTGAGCAGGAGGGCGATTCCGGTGTGCGGCCAGTGCTCCCCGACACTCTCGAAAAACACGTCCACGCTCGGGCGGAAGAACACGTCCCGCGGTTCCGCGCGGTATTCCAGCGTCCGGGCCTTGGAGAGCACGAGATGGTCGTTCGTGCCGGCGACCAGCACGTCGCCGCCCACTGGCTGCTGACCGTGCTCGGCCACGCGGACCGGGCGTCCGCAGCGGTCACCCAGCCACTTCGCGAGTCCCTGGGCGAACGCGACGTCCACGTGCTGTACGACGACCACCGCCACGTTCCAGTCACGCGGCAGCGGCTGGAGCAGGTCGGAGACCGCCTTCGGACCGCCCGTCGAGGCGCCCACGACCACCAGCCTCGTTGGACCGGCGGCGGGCGCCGGCCGGGGCGGCCGGCGCGACTCCGTGGCTCCCACGAGCTTGGCGATCATGCCGATCTTCTCCACCAGCGCCCCGGCGCCGCTCACCTCGCCCGCCGGGCCCAGCATCGGGGTGTCGACCGCATCGAGGGCCCCGAAGCCCATCGCGTCGTAGACCAGCGAGATGTTGCCGCTCACGGTGGCCGTGACGACGAGGATCGCGCACGGGACGGACGCCATGATCTGCCGGGTGGCCTGGACGCCGTCGAGATGCGGCATGATCAGATCCATGAGGATCAGGTCGGGCCGGTCGCGCTTGGCCATCGCGATCGCCTCGACGCCGTCGGCCGCCGTCCAGGCGACCTCGTGGTCGGGCAGGCTGTCAACGACGCGCCGCAGCGCCTCGCAGGCGGCACGCACGTCGTTCACGATCCCGATCCTCATGCCTGCGGCCTCACGTCAGGGGCTCTCCCACGAGGTCGGTGATCGTACGCACGAACGTCTCGTCGTGGAAACTGCTCTTCGTGAGATAGCGGTTCGCACCGGCATCCAGCCCGCGGAGCCGGTCCTCCTCGCGGTCCTTGTAGGACACGATGACCACCGGGACGTCCCTGCGGGTGGGGTCGCCCTTGATCAGCGAGACCAGGCCGATCCCGTCCATCCTGGGCATGTCCACGTCCGTGACCACGAGATCGTAGTGGGCGCCCCGGAAGGTGTTCCAGCCGTCCATCCCGTCCACCGCCACGTCCACCGTGAACCCGCGGGCCTGCAGCAGCTGACGCTCCAGTTCGCGGACGGTGATCGAGTCGTCCACCACCAGGATCCGCTTGCGACGTCGCGACTGCTCCGCGAGCCGTTCGAACTCCACCCGCGACAGTCGGCGGCCGGCGAGCACGTTGTCGATCGAGCGCACGAGATCCTCGACGTCCACGATCAGCACGGGGCTGCCGTTCTCCAGCAGCGACGCGCTGTTGATGTCGGGCACCTTGCCGAGCCGGCGGTCGAGCGGACGGACCTCCAGGTCGCGCTCGCCGAGGAACGCATCGACGATCATGCCGAACTGCTGCCCGCGATCGCTGATCACGACCACGGGCATCGGATCGACCGGCTGCCCGGACGCGGGCACGTCGAGGATCTGGGCCGCGAACACCAGGCCGATCGAGACGCCGTCGCGGTCGAAGTACTGGCGGCCCTCCACCATGCGGACGTCGGCGTGACGGCATTCGAGGATGGTGTCGATGCGGGTGAGCGGGAAGGCATACGGCTCTCCGGCGATCTCCACCAGCAGCGCGCGGATCACCGACATCGTGATCGGCAGCTGCAGCGTGAACACCGTCTGCCGGCCCGGCTGGGTGGCCACCCGGACGGTGCCGCCCACGCCCTTGACCATGCTCTGGACGACGTCGAGGCCGACCCCGCGGCCCGAGAGTTCGGTCACCTCGTCCTTGGTCGAGAAACCGGGCAGGAACAGGAACTCCAGCAGCTCGAGCTCCGTCAATTGCTCGGCCACCTGGCGGGCGACGAGGCCGCGGTCCACCGCCCGTGCGCGGAGCTTCTCCACGTCGATCCCGCGGCCGTCGTCGGTGAGCGTGATGTGCAGCATGCCGGCGCGATGGCGAGCCTCGAGCCGGATCGTGCCCACGGACGGCTTGCCGCACGCTTCGCGGTCGTGCGGCGGTTCCAGGCCGTGGTCGAGCGCGTTGCGGATGAGATGCGACAGCGGCGCCTCGAGCTTGTCGAGGATGTCGCGATCGACGCCGGTCTGATCGCCGCGGACCTCGAACCGCACCTGCTTCCCCAGCGTGCGGGCGACGTCGCGGACGAGCCTGGGGAAGCCACGGATGCCGTCGGCGAGCGGCCGCATCCGGCTGGCGATCACCTCGTGGTGAAGCCGATTGGAGAGGTCCTCGTTGCGGCGGGCGAAGCTCTCGAAGTCCTCCACCTGCTTCATCAGCAGCGCCAGGCACGCGTCGGCCCGTTCACGAATCCGCGCGATCAGTCCCACGAGCGGCGCGGGGAGGCGTTGCTCGTCGGCCTTGAACCGCTCCTCGGCCCCGGCGATCGTGTCGCACAGATCGACCTGCGAGGCGCGGAGGTTGAGGAGCGAGTCCACGAACGGCCGCAACTGCCTCGTCTCCACGAGCGACTCGCCGGCGAGGCCGACGAGCCGCGTGAGGCTGTCGGCGGACACCCGCACGACCCGGTCGGCCTGCTCGATGGCCCGGGCGGTGTTCGCGGACGCGGCGGCTGAAATCTCCGCGGCGGGACGCTCGTCGGCGGCCGGTGCGGGCGCCGGCTCCTCGACCGGTGCGGGGACGGGCGCCGGCCAGACGGTGACGGGGGAGACGACGACGGCCTCGGTGGAGGAAGCGGATGAGGTGGACGAGCCGGCACGGGCCGCCGGGGCGCCGGGTTGGAGCAGCGCCCCGAGGTCGGCGACGAGTGCGTCGGCCGTCGCGGACCAGCGGCTTTCCGGCGCCAGCGCGTCGTCGGCGCGGGCGATTGACGACAGGAAGTCGATCGCCGCCAGCATCAGGTCCACGTGTTCGGGAAGCACGTGGAACCGCCCCTTTCCCGCGGCGACGAAGCAGTCCTCCATGGCGTGGGCCACCCGCACCGCCGGATCGAGGCCGACGATCCGGGCGGCGCCCTTGAGCGAATGGGCGGCACGCATCATCGCCTCGATCGTCTCGGGAGAGCGCTCGAGCTCCTCCACGGCGAGCACGCCGGCCGAGAGGACCGCCGTCTGGCTCTCCGCCTCGAGGCGGAACAGCTCCAGCATCGAAAAGCCGCTCAGATCCTCCGCCACGTGGCCTCCTCCCGTCACCGCGTGATGATGTCGTGGAGCCCGTCGAACAGCCGCGTCTCATCGAGGAGGCCGACCGGGCGGTCCTGCCAGTCGAACAACGCCTGGCAGACGTGGGCCGTCGACTGGCTGACCGTCGAGGGCACCGCGCGGAGCGCGGTCCGCTCGACCCGTTGGACACCCGCCACCTCGTCGGCCGCGAACACCCAGCGGCCGCCCGGGGACGGCTCCGTCCGTTCGACGACCAGAAGTCGGGCGGGCGCGGGGGCATCGTCGCCGGGGATGAACGCGGGCGGGGCATCCTCCAGGCCCAGCAGGCCGTGCAGGGAGACGCACAGCTGCAGTTGGCCGCGGATGTTCACCAGCCCCGACAGTGCGCCGGCCGTCCGATGCGGCACCCGATGCAGCGGCCGGAGCGTCGTGATCTCGACGAGCGCCTGCGTGGCAAGGGCCAGCCACTCGCGGCCGATGCGGAACACCAGGACGCTCAGGGCGTCGGTCGTCACCACCGCGTCGGGCTCTTCGAGGATCGCGGTCCAGGCTTCCAGGTAGCCTTCCGGCGCCTCGCGGTCGAAGAAGGTGCGGGCCGCTTCCGCGAGCACCGGGCAGTTGCGGCAGTGGATGAACGTGCGCAGTTCCGGACAACTGCGATCGCCGGCCACGCCGATCCGGCGCCAGCACTCCGCCATCGGCGCGGTCACTGCGTCGTTCGTCGCGCTCATGCCGTGCCCTTCCGATCGTGAATCCGGGCCGCCGACCGCCGGTAGTGTTCCGCCATGACTGCGTCACCCCGCTGGCCGGCGAGGAGCGCGAGTGCGAGCAGGGCCTCGTCGTGGGACGCGTCGAGGTAGAGCGTCTTGTGGAAGCACCCCTCGGCACGGTCGGGATCACCGGCCGACTGGTGCACCATGCCCATGAGGAAAAACAACTCGGGGGCGGGGCCGGCCGATCTGGCGTGCGCTTCGCAGACCGCAAGGGCCGCGGCGAAGCGACGGGCGTTGGCCAGTGTGCCGGCCTCCCGGAGCACCTCGTCCAGCGAGCGGGCAGCGGGTGGGACGGCGGCGGTCACCGGTGCGGCCGGGGTCGCCGGCATGGCATCCGCGCGGGCGGTCGGCGGCGCGGATGTCGCGCGCGGCTGCGGCCGCACCGGTTCCACGGGGGCCGCGGTGCGGATGCCACGACGCAGAGCGAAGACCGAGCCGTCCCCGGCAGGAATCCACTGCCCCCCGAGGATCGGCGGCTCCGCGGCCCCGACGACGAGCAGGCCGTCGGCGGCGACGAGCCGGTCCAGCGTGCGCTCGAGCGCGGCCCGCGCCGAAGTCGTCAGGTAGATCAACAGGTTGCGGCAGAACACGACGTCGTAGGCCGCGGCCAGGGTGGCGAGAGCAGCCTCGTCGAGCAGGTTTGCCCAGGCGAAGCGGACCTGCCGCCGGACGGTCTCGTCGAGCGTGGACAAGGAGCCTTCGCGCTGAAACCAGCGGTCGCGAAACGCCAGATCGGCGTTGCGGAAGGCGTTCGCCGAGTACCACGCCCGGCCGGCCCGGTCGAGGGCCGCATGGCTGACGTCCACCGCGTCGATCGAGAAGCGGTCGGCCGCCACACCCGCGTCGAGCAGGGCCATCGCCATCGAGTATGGTTCCTCGCCGCCGGCACATGGGGCGCTCAGGATTCGCACGGGGCCACGGTCCGGCAGGGATGCCCGTGCGGCGACGAAGCGGGCGACGAACGCGAACACCTGAGGGTCACGGAAAAACCAGCTTTCTCCGACGACGACCTCCTCCACGAGCCGATCGCGTTCGGCCGGGTCGGCCAGGGCGCGGTCCACCGCCGCGGCCGGCTCGGTGAGCCGCAGGGCATCCATGCGGTTCCGGACAGCCCGGGCGATCGAAGCCGCGCCGATCGTGCCGGCGTCGAGACCGATCCACCGGGCCAGCAGTTCCTCCGCCGCGGGGCAACCGACGAGGTCGCGGGGTGTGGGGCTCGTCATGGGCCGGCGGCTCCGGCCACGGCGGCGGCGAGACCATCGAGCAGGTCCGGCGGCAGGAGGCCCTCGACGAGGACCACCTGGGTCGTGCCTTCCGGAAGCCGGAGCAGCCGTCCCAGGAACGGGGCGTGCGTCGTCGGCCCGGCCGCGGGCTCCGCTCCGGCGGCGACCTGAATCGAGACTACGTCGTCGGCGATGAGTCCGAGTCGCACGGCGCGGGACGGGTCCGACTCCGCCAACGCGTCGCCCCGCGGTGGCGGCGCGGGAAACTCGACGACGATCACGCGCGTGCTCAGCCGCCGGCGACCGGCGCCCGCCGCGGGAGGCGTGCCGAACCGGCGCCCGAGATCCACCAGCGGCACGAGCCGCCCCCGGTAGGTGAATACCCCGGGGATGTAGTCGGGCAGCAGCGGAAGGGGCCGCGCGGGCACCAGCGGCAGCACCTCGATCACCGCGCGGGAGGGAATCGCGTACGACTGGCCGGCGACGGTGAAGGTGATGATTTGCATCGGCCGCGGCCCGCGTCAGATGGTGAAGCGCGAGACCTCCTCCTTGAGGTCGCCGACGGCCTCCCGCAGGTGGATCGTGGCCGTGTTGAAGTCGTCGAGCGAGGCGGCCGTCCGCGATGCCCCGTCGGCCAGTCGCACCATCGCCTCGCGGATCTGCTCGGCGCCCTGCGACTGCGCCCGCATGCCTTCCGTCACCTGGCCGAAGCGGCCGGAAATTCCCTGCACCGCCTCGATGATCGCGCCGAGCTTGCCGGCGATGTCGCCGATCTCCCGAACGCCCCCGCGCACCTGCTCGGCGAACTTGTCCATCTCCATCACGCCCGCCGAAACGGAATACTGCATCTCCTTGACCATCCGCTCGATGTCGAGCGAAGCCACGGCCGTCTGATCGGCGAGCCGGCGGATTTCGCGGGCCACCACGAGGAATCCCAGCCCGTACTCGCCGGCCTTCTCGGCCTCGATCGCGGCGTTGATCGACAGGAGGTTGGTCTGGTCCGCCACCTTCGTGATCGTCGTCACGGCGAGGTTGATGTTCGCGGCCCGCTCGCTGATCACGGCGAGCTTCGAGCCGAACGACGAGGTGCTGTCGGCGAGCTGCCGCATCGTGGCGTCCATGCCGATCAGGTTCCCCTTGCCTTCGGTCGCCATCCGGCCGGTCCGGGCCGCCATGTCGTTGACCTCGGTCATCGTGCGGACGAGTTCCTGACTGGTGACCGAGATCTGCTTGACGGCGGCCACGGCCTGGCTCGTCGAGGCACCGTAGTCGGCGATCACCTGCTGCTGCTCGCTGCTCGTGGCCTGGATCGCCGTGGCGGTGGAGATCAGGGCGACCGAGGACTTCTGGATCCGGCCGATCAACCCCCGCAGGTCGTTGGTCATCGTTTGGATGGCGGACAGCAGGGCGCCGGTTTCATCGTCGCTGGTGACGCCCACCTCCGCCCGGAGATCGCCGCCGGCGACCTGCCGCGCGACGTCCACGGCGGTGCGGATCGGCGCCGAGATCGTGCGGGCCACCGCGAGCGCGGCGATCGTCACGCCGAGGATCGTGGCCAGCGACAGGCCGATGATCGCGGCCCGCTGGAAGTTCACCAGCGCGTAGGCTTCCGCGGCGTCCTGCTTGACGTTCATGCCCCAGCGGAAGCTCGGCAGGTAGCACCAGGCGGCCACCACGTCGGCGCCGCGGTAGTCGCGGGCTGGGCCGAAGCCCCGGCCGCCGCTCGCGGCCCTCTGCGAGGCGGTGGCCGTCACGTCACCGAGCGGGATCTGCAGCTTGAAGGCCGCGTCGGGGACGTGGCGGAGCGGGCAGGTGACGAACATCGTCTGACCGCGCCGCTCGCCGGTCACGATCTCGCCGGTGCGGCCGAGGCCGCTGAGGTCGGACAGCATCTGCCATACCCGCTCGGGGCCGAGACCCATGGCCAGCACGCCGATCACGCGGCCCTCGTCGAACACCGGGCTGGTGACGAACGCCAGGGTGCGCTGGCCGCTGCCGTACGACTGAAAGGCCGACACTTCCGACTGCAGCAGCGTGCGCGAGCGGTCGAAGGCCGCCGCCAGCTCCGAGGAGGCGAGGCTGCCGGTCTGGACCGATCCACCGAGCGGGATCTGGCGGTCGAGCGAGAGCAGCACCCGGCCGGTGGCATCGAGCAGCAATATCTCGGAGTAGCCGTAGGATCCGGCCACGTACCCGAGGAACTCCTCGAACGGCCGGCCGGCGGCCTCGAGCCGTGCCCGCCGGTCCGCATCGGCCGTGGCTGGCTCGGCGGAGGCGGGACCGGCCGCAGCGGTGAGTTCGCGCACCGCGCGGACGATCGTCGGACCGCGGGATGTGGCCATGCCCTCGCGGACCCGGGCCATCGCGTAGGCCTCCAGCTCCCGCGCCTTCGAGGCGGCGATCTGCACGAGGTTGCTGCGCACCGAGTTCTCGAGCGCCCGTGTCGCGATGCGGGCGGTGATCGCCGTGAGGATCGCACACGGGATCAGGGCGATGACGAGGAACCAAAACAGCAGTCGGCCGGCGATCGAGCGCTGCATTCCCGGCGCGGCGTGCAGGCCGCTCCCCGGTGGAACGGATGTCGAAAGTGACGTCATCGTGCCGCCTCCCGGCTCCCGGACGGGCGGGCCGACGCGTTGATCGTGTTGGTCGCGTTGATCGTGTTGATCCAGGCGCCACCCCAGCGGCGATGCAGGTCGGCGACGAACCCTTCCCAGCTCTCGCGCGACCGCGACAGCGGGAACGGGACCGGTCGGACCGCGGTGCGGCTGCTCCAGACGACGTCGAACTGCCCATCGGGCCGGATTCGTCCGATCGACACGGGCCGCCACGTATGCTGCGTGTCCGGATCGACCGAGACGATGCCCCCTGGGGCGTCGAGGCTCTGCGATCGAAGGGCCGCCCGCACCTGCTGGACGTCCGCCGTGCCCGCCTCGTTCACCGCCTGGGCCCACAGGAGAACGCTCGTGTGGGCGGTGGCGATCACGTCGGACGTGGTGCGATCGCTGCCGTAGCGGGCCTTGAAACCGCGGACGAAGGCTTCGTTGGCGGGGCCGGACATGCTCTGGAAGGACCCCCAGGCGGCATAGTCGCCGGCGAAGGCCTCGACGGCACCGCCGCGCAGCTCATCCTCGGCGATCGCGAACGTGACGACCGGCGTCTGCTCCGGCCGCACGCCCGAGGCCCGGAGCTGCCGGGCGAAGGCGAGCGCCGAGTCGCCGACCACCGTGCTCAGGACGACGTCCGGCCGGGCCGCGATGATCTCCCGGACGACCTGCTCCACGTCGGTGTCGCCGAACGGGATGTAGGCTTCGCCCACCCGCTCCGCGCTCAGCGCGGCGAGCTGGTCCGAGACGATGGCGTTGACGCAGTGGGGCCAGATGTAGTCCGAGCCGACGAGGAAAAAACGCCTCGCGCCCAGCGCGTCGTGGCACCACTGGACGGCGGGCGTGATCTGCTGATTGGGGGCGGCGCCGGTGTAGATCACGTTCGGCGATTGCTCGAGGCCCTCGTAGGCCATCGGATAGACAAGCAGGTGATCCGCCGCCTCGACCACCGGCAGCACGGCCTTGCGGCTGGCGCTCGTCCAGCAGCCGAACACGACGGCGACGCGATCCTCGCGGATCAACGTGTCGGCCTGGCGGGCGAACGTCTGGGGATCGGAGGCGCCGTCGGCGATCACCCAGCGGACCGGCCGCCCGAGCAGGCCGCCCGCCGCGTTGATCTCCTCGAGGGCGAGAATCTCGGCGTCGATCATCGACTTCTCGCTGACGGCCATCGGGCCGGTCTGCGAATGCAGCAGTCCGACGACGATCGGCCGTCGATCGACGAGCAGCCGGTCGAGACCCAGCCAGCCCAGGCCACCGAGTGCGGCGAGACCGATGAGCCAGGGCCAGACGGCGCGGCGTCGTGCGGCGGTCACCATCACGCGTCCGGCGCGGGAAGGCGGGGTGGGCGGGGGGGCGGTGCTGTTGACGACGGGCATCCGGTCCATGGCCTCGCGGCTCCTGTGGTGGCCGCGACAGTTCCGGGCCGACACGGGCCACCACCTCAATCTTTGCCCATCTTTCACCGTCAGGCGAACGGACGGCCGCCATTTTTTCCGGAATCGATGCGACCGTGACGACCGGTGCGACCGGGCCGCCCCATGGCGTGTCACCCGCGCGCGATGTATATTTCGGCGGGGGAGCGGACGCCGGGGCGATCCTCCGGCCTGGTTGCCGGATCCGTCGCCCCGCGGCGGGGAAGGTCACGATGGCATCCATCATCCGGCAACGCGGAACGGCTGAGTTCTCCCTCGACCGCATCGCCGGCGTGTCACCGTGGGCCCAGCAGGTCCGGCGGGCGATCGAACTGGTGGCGGCCCACCAGTCGAGCGTGCTGATCCTCGGTCCCAGCGGCACCGGCAAGGAACTGATCGCCCGGGCGATTCACGCGGTGGGGAAGCGGTCCGGCAAGCCTTTCATTCCGGTCGATTGTGCGGTCACGACCGGAACGTTGTTCGCGAGCCACATGTTCGGGCACGTCAAGGGCTCGTTCACGGGGGCGACCTCGTCCACGCTCGGCTGTTTCCGGGCAGCCGACGGCGGCACCATCTTCCTCGACGAGATCGGCGAGATGGAACTCGAGCTGCAGGCCAAACTCCTGCGCGTGCTCCAGCAGCGGACCGTCGTCCCCGTCGGCAGCCACGCCGAGGTGCCGGTCGACGTGCGGGTCGTGGCCGCCACCAATCGCGAACTCGGCCGCGAGGTCGCCGACGGACGCTTTCGCGAGGACCTCTTCTACCGGTTGAACGTGGTCACCCTCCGCACGCAACCGCTCCGCGATCGACCCGAGGACGTGCCGGTGCTCGCGGCGAGGTATCTCGCCGAACTTGCCGCCCGGCACGGGATGCCGCTCTGCACGTTGTCGCCGTCCGCCGTGGAGGTGTTGCAGGCCTACGCCTGGCCGGGCAACGTGCGCGAGCTCGAGAACGTGCTCGAGCGGGCGGTGATGTTCTCGTCGGGCGACGAGATCGATCCTGATGCCCTGACCGGCTTCATGGCCGCCGGCGCGGGACCCGACGCCGCGGCCGGCGGCGCCGCCGCGGCGGCCGCCCACGACCTGTCGCCGCTCGCGCAGGCCGCGGCGCGGGGCATCCTCTCCACGACCGCCGTGCCCGGCGTGTTCCGGGTCGAGCCGGTGGTGAAGGGCCCGCCGACGCCCCCGAGCGTCGCGCCGCCGGATCCGTCCGCGGGCCGGGGGACGGAGCCGGTGGTCGATCAAGGCACCGCCCCCACGGGCTCCGACTGGCCGACGCTCGCCGATGTGGAACGGCTGCACCTCGAACGCACGCTCGCCGCCACCATGCACAACAAGTCGCTGGCCGCCAAGCTGCTCGGCATCGACCGTTCGGTGCTGCGTCGCAAGCTCCAGCGTTTCGGGCTCGACGGCACCGGCAAGACCGGTCCGGAACCGGACGAAGCGGCGGACGAGGCCCGCGACGGCTGAATCCTGCGGCCCGGGGTTCAGCCGGCCCGCGAGCGGACCGACAGATCGGCGGCGGTGTCGTCGTCCGCCGTCCTCAGCCGCAGCGTCGGAGCGGGAGGCGCCCGACGTTCCTGGGCGAATCCGCGGGTCCCGGCGTTGAGGAACCTCCGCAGGTGCAGGGCGGGACCCCCGTGAAACTCCTGCTCCAAGGCCTCGAGCACCTGCTTCCAGGGCAGGCCGCGGCGGTAGATCGTGCGGTAGGCGGCCTTCAGTTCGGCGATCTCGTCGGCACCGTGGCCGCTCCGCTTGAGGCCGACGATGTTCAGCCCCACGATGCAGCCGCTCTGCCCGTCCACGAGCATGTACGGAGGGATGTCCTGCACGACGCGGGCGTGGCCGCCCACCATCGCCAGCCGGCCGATGCGGCAGAACTGATGCACCGCGACGGCGCCGGACACGAAGGCCCGATCCTCGACCGTGACGTGGCCGCCGAGCAGCGCGCCGTTGGCGAAGATGCAGTTGTTGCCCACGACGCAGTCGTGGCCCACGTGCGCCGTGGCCATGACGTAGTTGTGGTCGCCGATCGTCGTGGCGGTGTCGGGCTTCAGCGCCCGATGGACCGTGACGTATTCCCGGAACACGTTGTGGTCGCCGATCGCGAGGGTGCCGACCTGCTGGGGCCGCGCCGCGTGCTGCGGCGCCCCGCCCACGACACAGTGTTCACCGAATTCGTTGTGACAGCCGGCCCGCACGCCGCGCTTGACGATCGCGCCGGAGGCGACGACGCAGTAGTCGCCGAGTTCGACGCCCGCTTCGACGGTGGCGAAGGCGCCGACCGTCACCCCCACGCCGAGGCGGGCTTCGGAACTCACGGCGGCCAGCGGATGGATGCTCAAGGCAGGCCCAGTGCGACGGGTCGAGACAGGGCCGGCGATCACGGCCGACCTTGGCTTCGCCGGGGTTATCGGCTCGCCTCGGGATCGATTCAATGGCAATTTTCCAGCCGGGGGCACAGTCTTCCCCGGTCGCCCTGTCCCCCCGGTCGTCCACCGCGGGGCGGTGCGGCCTCCTCACGCCGCGCGGCCGCGGTACACTGCCGCGGTCGGCCACCGTGCGGCCCGGCGTCTTCATCATCACCGCGGGAGCAGCAGCCGATGGGCAGTCGCGAGGAACGCTACGAGGCGGCGGAGTCGCTCAAGAACGACGGTAAGATTGCCGAGGCGATCACCCTGCTCGAGGGCGTGGTGGCGGATCACCCCGAATTCGCCCTCGCCCACTCGGCCCTCGCTGCGTGGTGCACGCGGCTCGAGCGTCACGAGGAGGCGGTGCGGCACGCCCGTCGCGTCTGCGAACTCGAACCGCGGGATCCCTTCAGTTACACCGCCTTGAGCGTGGCCTGCATGCGTGGCGGCCGGATCGCGGAGGCGGAGGATGCCCTGGCGCGGTCCAGGATGTTGCAAGGGTAGGAGGACGCGGGGCTCCGCCCGATGTGCCCTGCGCGGGCCGGCCCGGCTCCGTGCGACGGTCAGGCGCCCGGGGCGGACGCGAGGGCGGCCTCGACCTGGTCGTAGCGGCCCTTGTCGGCGGCCGACAGGTGCTCCGGGACGAGGCCCTGCCGTTTTGCCCGCTCGATCGACTGGCGGGCGGCTGCGACCTGCTTGTTCGCCACCTGCACGGTCGCCAGATGCAGGAGTTTGAGCGGCGAGGGGGCGAGCGTCGCCTCTTCGAGGTCGGTGAGCGCGGCGCGGACATCGCCCGCGGCCAACCGCACCATGCCGCGCGTGTCGAGCAGGTCGGGGTGGGGGCCCAGCTCCTGGATCGCCCCGTCGATCAGCTTGGTCGCCTCGTCGGCCGTCTCCGGCCGGGCGAGGTGGAACGCGAGGTTGTTGGCCACGATCGCCGCCTGCTGCCCGCCCACGTCCTTGCGTGCGAGGATCTCGCGATAGGCCCGCTCGACGTCCGCGGTCCGGCCCTCCAGATCGAAGAGTTCGGCGTTGAGCAGCTCGAGCACGACGGAGTCCGGGTCCTCTCGCCGCGCCCGCGAGAACCACTGCGCGACCCTGGCCGAGGCGGCCGCATCGAATCCGCCCGCCTGGCTGCGGAGCACCGAGACCGCCGACTGCAGGATGCGGGCCACCGGGACGCGGTTCCACAGCGTCTCGAGAAGGTCGAGGGCCTCCGCCACGCGGTGTTGCCTGCCGAGAAACTCCGCCCGGACGACCGCTCCCTCGGGGACGCGGCCGGCGTAGTCTCCGAGCACCTTGTCGGCCGCCTTGGGGAAGCCGAGGTCTTCCATCAGCTTGGCCACGGCCACCAGCTGCCCGACCTGCTCCAGGGGCACGTCGCCCGACGGCATCAGCTTCCGCGCCGCGGCCACGGCCGTCGGCCGGTCCTCCTCCGCCATCGCCAGCCGGGCCTCCAGCGCGAGCGTCACCGGCGCGTCCGGCGCGGACCCCTTGAGCTTTCCGAGCCACGTCTTTGCCGACGACAATTCGCCATGCTCGATGAGCCGTTCGATGAGGAGGCCGAGCAGCGAGGGCGGGGCGTTCGGGGCCGCCACGAGCGAGATCATCTCGTCGCGGCACTCCGCCCAGCGGCCGGCCCGCTCGCGCAACTGGGCGAGCTGCAGCCGCTGGGTGGATGACAGCGGCTGCGCACGGCCGAGCGTCTCCAGGAGCGCGATCGCGCGCCGCCAACTGGCGGGCTCGGGGCGGCCCGCGAGGAGCGTCACCTGGATGGCGACGTCGTCCGGCCCCAGCCTGCCGTCGGAGCCCTTGTTGCCGTCGAGGATCGCCAGCGCCTGTTCGAGCGACTTGTAGCCGCCGGTCTCCGCCGTCAACTGGGCGAGCGAGCGACGGGCCCAGATTTTCGTCGCCCTGCCGCCGGGCGAGTCGTCCTCGGCGTCGATGACGGCGCGGAGCGTGTCACGCGCGGGATTCAGGCGGCCGCGCCGCAGCAGAAACGAGGCCAGCCCCCGCGCCGCGGTGAGGTCGGAGGGGGCGGCGGTGACCGCCTCCCGGTAGCACCGCTCCGCCTCCTCGAGCTGGCCGAGCATCTCCTGCCCCTGGGCCTCGACGAGCTGGCGGTTCGGCTCGGCGAGCGCCTGCGCGGCGCGGGCGAGCGTGCTCTGCGCGAGCCGTCGCTTGCCGTTCGCGAACTGGTGCGTGAACAGCGCCATCCATGTTTCGGCGAGCCCGGGCCCCTGCTCCACCGCCCGCTCGAGCACCGCCTCGGCCCGGTCCGCCTTGCCGGAGCGGCTGAGCAGTTGCCCCAGCCACAGCAGCTCGCCCGCGTTCTTCGAGTCGGACGACACGCTCTTCTCCGCGAGCGTCACGGCCTCGTCGATGTTGCCCGATCGCAGCTCCATTTCGGCCGTGATCCGCTCGAAGCCACCGAGACCCTCCGGCCCCAGCCGCCCGATGGCCTGCTGCGCCTCGTCGAATCGATTGGAGGCGTAGAGCAGTCCGACGAGCTGGCGGATGATGGCCGGGTTGGGCGGGCCCATGCGACTGGCGCGTTGCAGATAATCGATCGCCGCCGGCAGATCGCCTCGCAGGCCGGCGATGTCGGCGAACAACTGCTGGATCTGCGCCCATCCCGGCCGGTCGTTCTCGGCCTCGATCAGCAGGTTCCGGGCCTCGTCGATCGCCAGCCGCTCATCGGCGGTGAGCTCGATGAGGGCCTGGTCGCGGACGAGTTTCTTCCGCTGCGAGTCGCGGACCCGCTGGACGAGCGTGCCGGCCTTCGCGACCCGGCCCTGCGGGCTCGACGCGCCCGCGGCCCGGGCAATGTCGTCGGCGCGGGCCCGCATCGCCTCGAGGTCGCCTCGCTCGCGGGCGATCTCGAACAGCGTCCAGCGCAGCCGCAGATCCTCGGGGCTCCGCTCGAGGGCCTGCGTCCACAGCCGCTCGGCGGCCTCCGTCTGACCCATGCCCAGCCGGACGGAAGCCAGGGCCGACAGCACGCGGGCCGCCTCCGCCGCGGCAAGTTTTCCGGCCCGCTGTTCGATCGCGTCGAGCGCGTCGCCGGCTTCGGCGTTGGGTTTGCGGGCGGCGATCTGGGCCTCGATCAGGAGCAGGGCGGCGCTGTCCGCCATCTCCCCGGCCGCCCGGTCGACCAGGGCCCGCGCCCGCTCGACGTCGTTGTCGCGCAGGGCGAGCGTCGCGAGCGCGGCGACCAGTTGCGGTTCGCGGGGGTTCGACTCGGCGGCGGTGGCGAGGATGTCGGCGGCGGTCGCGGCCTCTCCCTTCCGCACGAGCACGTCCGCCCGCAGCAGGGCGACCTGGGTGTCGGTGATGGCGGCCGACTGCCGCAGCGTGTCGAGCAGGTCGTCGATGGCGGACCAGTCACGGTCCGCCGCGGGACGCTTCATCTGCGCCGCGATGCGCAACTGCAGCAGGGGGTTCCAGACCTGTGGGATCGCGGCCAGGCGGTCGCGGGGGATCGCGTTCGCCACCAGCTCGAATTCCTGCAGGGCGTCATCCGGCTTGCCTGCCGCGACGAGGGCCGACGCGGCGCCCACGCGGGCGGCGAGCGAGGAGGGGTCGTCCGTGAGCACGCGGCGATTCGCCTCCAGCTGCTCGTCGAACTCCCCGAGCTGCTCGTGGCATTGGCCGAGGTAGAGGTCGATCTGCCGGGTGAGGTCCGTCGAGCCTGCGACCAGCGGCCGGACACGCTCGAGTTTCTGCCGCGCCTGAAGCCAGCGTTGCTCGGCGATCAGAACCCGGGCCTCGATCAGCCCCACCGCCGGGCTCCCCGTGCCGAGCAGTTCCTTGAGCCGGCCGGCCGTCTGCTCGACGCGGCGGATCTCGTTGGTCTGCAGCAGCGCGTCGGCGAGCATGAGCAGGAGCGCCGGCCGGCCGGGCAGGGCGTCGATCCCCTCGTCGAGCACCTTGACGGCCTCGTCGGGCCGCTGCTGCTGCTGCGCGAGGACCGCCGCGGCGCGGATCACGCGTTCGTCGCGCTGGGGTCGCTTCATGCCCTGATCCACGAACCGCTGGGCGGAGGCGAAGTCCTTCTCCGCCAGCGCGATCTCGAAGGCGGCCAGCAGCGTCTCGACGTCGTCCGGGGCGAGCTGCGCCGCCCGGGCCACGTCCTGCTTGGCCGCCGCCAGGTTGCCCCGTTGGCGATGCCAGCGGGCGAGCGCGAGCCATGCCTGCGGGTCGTCGGCGTTCGACTTCACGAGTTCGGCCAGCACCTTGTCGGCCGTCGCCGCGTCCTCGAACTTCTCCTGCAGGATGGCGGCGAGCAGGACGAACGCCTCGGTGCCACCCGATCGCGGCACGCGTTCCGGGTCGAAGGTCTTCTTTTCCAGATCGAACCCGGTCAGCTGGCTCGCGAGATTCGCCGCCTCCTCGAAGTCGCCGGTGCCGGCCCAGCAACGCGCCAGCGAAAGATCGATCTCGGCCCGATCGACCACGCTTCGCCGCGTCCCGTCGCCGCCTCCTCCGTCCGCGGTCGGCGGCGCGGGTTCGGCGGCCCCGGCCTTGGACCGCAGGATCTGCAGGTGCTCGCGCGCGTCCGCGAACCGCCCGATCCGCATTTGAAACCCGGCCAGTCGCTGCCGCAGGGCGTCGTCGTCCGGATTTCGTCGCACCGCCGTCTCCAGCACTCCGTAGGCTCGGGCGACGTCGTTGCGGGTGGCTCCCGGCGCCTCGGCTCGATCGAGGACGAGCCCGGCGAACTCGGCGTAGGCATCCTTGTCGTCCGGGCGGTAGGCGACGTACCTCGTGAACAGGGCGAGGGCTTCGCCGTTCTTGCCCTCGGCCAGTTTGGCCCGGGCGAGCTTGGCGAGGGACCCCGCGTTCCTCGTGACCTGGAAGCGGTGCAGCAGGAAGACACCGACGCAGCCGCCGACGACCACCGCGACCAGGATGAGCAGCAGACGCAGATTGATCTTCTTCATGGCACGGTGTGGCGGTGTCCGAGCGGGTTCGCGAGGGAACCGGGATGGCTGCCCCGCCCCAAGAATAACCGCTCCTCCTGCGACATCGCCACGCAGGCCAGCTTCCCGCAATCCGTCGCCGACGACGGGGAGGGCGCGCCGAACCCGGAACTACGCCACGACCAGGCCGTTGATCTTCGTGTTCGCCGGCAGCTCGCCGGCGATGCCCTCGGCCTGGAAGCCGAACGAGATCTCGGCGCCTGCGGCGAGCGTGGCGTTCCAGGCCGCGTTCCTGACGACGTAGCGGGTGCCGACGCGGCTGACGATCTCGGCGTTCCAGATGTTGACGATGTTCGCCGCCATGTCGAATTCCATCGTCCAGCCGCTGATCGCCGTCGTGCCGGTGTTTTTGATCTTCACGTCACCGTTGAAACCGGTGCCCCAGCCGCTGGTCTGCGAATACGTCACGGCGAGGCCACCGGTCGTCGTCGGCGCCGGGATCGGCGCCGGGGTGGGGGCCGGGGTGGGCGCCGGGGGCGGTGTGGGCGCCGGGGGCGGAGCGACCGTGTCGTCGTCCACGATGGTGCCGGTCGCGGCCGCCTTGGTGAGCGTGGCGTTCGTCGGGTTGCTGAGCGTCAGCGAAAAGGTTTCGCTCGCTTCGGCCGTGGTGTCGCGGCTGACGAGCACCGTCACGAGCTTCTGGGTTTCGCCGGGGGCGAACGTGAGTGTCCCGGAGGCGGCTGCATAGTCGCTGCCGGCGACCGCCGTGCCGTTGGCCGTGGCGTACTGCACCGTCACCGGCTGCGTGCTCGCGGCCGAGAGCGAGACGGTGAACGTGGCCGGCGTGGTCGTGACCGCGCCGCCCGTTCCCGACACCGCCGGGAACTGGAACTGCACCGCCTTGAGCGGATCGACCTTGGACGTGTTCACCGTCCTCCAGTCGTCGGCCAGGATGCCGCCGGTGTCACCCGAGTTGGGATTCCACGACCAGTAGGTCCAGCTGATCCCCTGCTGGCCGGCGGTCAGATCGGTCGTGCCGTTGCCGTCGAGATCGCCCGTGAGGTAGTTCACCAGCTTCGAATACCAGGCCCGGTCGCTGGCCGTGGCGAGGTTGCTGCCAAACTCGCCGAGCAGGACCGGCGCGGTGCCGGTGCGGAAGAGATAGCCCCAGTTCCTGTCCCAGACAGCGGGCAGGTTGTCGGGGTAGCTCGGGTCGCTGAAGTATTTCTGCTGGTAGACGCTGGCCGGGTAGTCGTGGGCCGAATAGACGAGCCGGCCGGCCGTGTTCAGCCGCACCGGATACGCCCCGGCATTCGACAGATTGCCGCCCCACCAGTAGCTGCCCGAGGAGGCGGTCTCGATTCCCTCCACGATCACCAGGAGGTCGGGGTTCGCGGCGAGCACGGCGTTGCCGGCCCGTTCGGCGGCCAGCCGCCAATCGTTGACGCCGCCGTCGCCCCAGGTGGCGGGGCCGTGCGGCTCGTTGTGCAGATCGATGCCGACGACGGTCGAGTTGCCCGCGTAGCGACCGGCCAGCATCGAAAGGTTGCGGATCCAGGTGCTCTCAGGATACGCCGACGTGTACCAGAGGCCGGAGGCATTGGCGCTGTTGCCGGCCTCGGAGCGGTGGTGGTCGAGGATGATCTTGAGCCCGATCTGGCCGGCGTAGGCCACGATCTTGTCGATGATCTGCAGGCCGCTCTGCCCCTGGAGGTCGGCGTTCTTGGAGAAATCGATGCTGTTGGGCGTGCTGCCCGAGTCGAAGAGCTGGTCGCTGTAGGGGAGCCGGATCGTGTTGAAGCCGAGCGACTTCATCTGATCCATCATCTCCCTGTAGCCGCGTGACCAGAGGCCGTGCGGGGCGAAGTTGCTCGTCTCGAGGCCGAACCAGTTCACGCCGGCGATCCGCACCGCGTTGTTGTTGGCGTCGAGAATCTGGCTGCCGGACGCACGGAGATAGCCGCTCGCCAGGGCGGCCTGGGGATTGCCCTCGGTGATGGCCAGATCGCCGACCGTGATGCCGGGGAGCGTGGCCACCGGCGCGGTGCCGCCGGTCGCGCCGGTGATCACCGGATCGCTGCCGTAGTCGCCCCACGTGAGGCTGAAGCCGCCGGCGGACATCGCCGGGATTCCCGTGTGGAAGTTCGACAGCTGCCCCGCGGGGCCCGGGTTGTCGCGGTTGATCGACCACATGGACAGCATCCCCAGCCCCTTCGCCCGGGCGAAAGTCTCGAGCCGATCGGCGTCGGCGAGGGTGAAGACCTCCGACCGGACGTCGTTGACACCCAGCATCGGGGTCACTCCCAGTTGGTTCCAGCCGAACGTCTGGCCACGTGCCGCAAACAGGCTGGTCATCTGGGCGAAGGTGGCGTTGGCCGCGTCGATGGCATACTCGCCCATCGACTTGAGCTGCGGGGGCGCGGCGCTGTCGCCGTAGTCCATGGCCATCACGTTCACGCCATCGACCTTCACGCCGGCCACGAGCGCGGCCTGCACGACGTTCAGGCCGTCCTGCGTGAGGCCCTGCGGCAGCACCGGCAGGGTGAGCCAGACCCCGAGCCCCGGACGAGTCTTCTGCACGAGGGCGATGGCGTCCATCTGGAGCCTGATGGTCTGCGGTTCGGCGACGGCAGCGCCCTCGATGTCGAAGTCGAGCTTGGAGAGCTTCAGGGTGTCGACCATCTCGCCATAGGCCGTCGCCAGCGCCTGCGCACCCAGCCCGCGCTGGGCGTACGACTGGGCCAGGCTCAACCCCGCGGCGCCGCCGAGCGACACCATCACATCGCCGCCGGCCGCCCGCAGCGCGTCGATCTCGCCGCGGATCGCCAGCGCTTGTTCGTTCGTGCTGTCGAGGGTGAGCACGTCGTACCCCCCCCAGCCCAGCTTGCCGGCCGGCGTGGCCTGCATGAAGCCGAGCGTGAGCAGCCCCACGCCATACTGCCGGGCAAGGCCGTCGAGGTCGGGCACGGGATACAGACCCATGTCGACGTACGGGGCGAAGAACTGCTCCTTCCAGAGATCGACGCCGGGAGTCGTGGGGGTTGTGGGGGGCGGCGTTGGGGTCGGGGTGGGGGTCGGGGTGGGGGTCGGGGTGGGCGTCGGCATGGGCATCGGGCCGTGATCATGGCCGCCCGGCTGGGTCTGGCCGATCGACGTCTGGTACCCGTCGGTGACCTGACCCGCCGGGGCGGTCGGCGTCAGCAGCGATGTCCGGCTGACGAGCGTGAAGTGCTCGGCAGGGTGGTTGAACGGCACCTCCAGCTGGTCCTCCACGATCTGGTCGTGATGGAATTCGACGTTTCCCGGCACGAGTTGGGCCTTGGTCACGCCCGCGAGCAGGATGCTCTGGTTGGTGGGCAGGACGGAGATCGACAGGCCCTCGGCCGTGTCGGTCACCGAGAGCCGCTCGCGGGTGCCGAAGTACAGGAAGCTGAGCTTCATCGTGGCCGGGTTGAAGCCCTCGATCCGCTGCCGGACCCCATATTCATGCGACCGCACGTAGACCGTGCTGGCGTCACGGGGGCCGATGCCCTGCTCCCAGGAAACCACGCCGCCGATGTCCTGACGCAGGTGCTCGTTCCGGACGACGCCGAAGTTGGCCATCGTCAGGTCGCGATAGGTGATGCCGCGCAGCACCTGGAACTCGGGCGTCGCTGCCCACGGATTGACGATCGCCACCTCGCCGGTCTCCGTCTTGGCGATGATCAGGTTGTGGACCGACACGTCTGCGAAGTCGAGGCGATCGCGGGAGGGATCGAACCCCACGATGTCGTCGGCCGCCGGATTGACGAGGAACACACGGCCGGTCGTGCCATCGATCGGGGTGGGCGTCGGCGTCGGTAAGGGTGTCGGTGCTGGTGTCGCAGCGCTGCTGCCGACGAGGGTGATAGTGCGGAGCACTGCCGCGCTGCCGCCGGGGGTGGCGGTGAAGCCGAACGTCGTCGAGCCGCCGGCCGCAAGCGAGCCGTTCCAACTCTCGTTGCGCACCGTGTAGCGGCTGCCCGACCGGCCCGCGATCACGCCATTCCAGAGCGTCGTGATCTGGCCGTCGAAGTCGAACTCGACCGTCCAGCTGCCATACGGGGTGCTGGTCGTGTTGCGCACGGTGACGTCGCCGTTGAAGCCGCTGCCCCAGTCGTTCGTGACCGCGAATTGAACCGCCGCGGAAGGCGTGGGGACGGGAGTCGGCGTGGGGGCGGGCGGGGTGACGGGTGTGGGAGTGGGGGTCGGGGTCGGGGTGGGCGCGGGTGCCGGATCGTTGTTGACGATCGTGACGGTGCCGCTGGGGTCTGCGATCGTCGCCCGGGTCGGCGATGAGAGGTTGATCGAGAAGGTCTCATTCGGCTCGTAGGTGCGGTCTCCCTTGATGGCGATCAGCAGCTGTCTGGTGGTCGTGCCGGCGGCAAACGAGATGCTGCCGGCCTTCGCCACGAAGTCGCTGCCGGCCGTGGCGGTGCCGCTCGCCGTCGCGAACCGCAGGCTCACCGTGCTTGACGCGGCCTGTGAGAGCCGCAGGGTGATGGCCGCGTTTTTCGTGCCGGCGTCGCCTTCGGTGATCGTGACGTCGTCGATCGAGATCGACGGCGGCGTGACGGCCATCATCGACCGCGGCTCGAGCGTTTCCGACGCCAGGCTGTGGCGGGTCTTTTTGAGGGCGGCCGTCATGCGCCGGTTGAAGCCGCGGCGAAGCTGCCGCGAGGAGAAGCGAAACCGGTCGAGGTTGAAAAAGTCGCTGCCGGTGCTGCCGTCCATAGGGATGCTCCTTCGCGTTCTGCGGTTGCCCCCGCCGCTGGAATCTGTACGCCTCACAAACGTTCGCCGGACAGCGCTGCGATCGGCGATGGAACCGCGACTGCCGCCCCGGCGATGGAGGGGAGACGGGTTTCATTCGGAGAAAACGGGGGTCGCCACCGGCGGCGTTCATTCGCCGTTCATCGTTGATTCAGGCGGCATACACGGCGGGAGATGAATGGGCGGTGGAAAAAATCCCGCCGGCGACGGGACACTTGGTACGCCCGCACACGCACCAGGTCCGGAGGCGTGTTCCTGCAACCTGTCAGCCCCCACCGCACGCGATATCGCGGGGTGAGCCGGGGAGACTGGGCGATCCGGGGTCGATGCGGCAAGCGGCTGTGGGCCGTTCCGTCCGCAGAATCGGAAAAATCCGCCGAAGATCACCCGCCTGCGCTGTCGATACAGACCGCTGTGGCTGAGTCTGGTCACGGGTCATGTACCCCGCTCGCCGTCGCACCACCAAAACCCCGCATGCATCAGCCCCCTGTCACGCTCGTCGCCCCCTGCGTTCGCCGACGTGCCTGCGTGGCTCTGGCCTGCGCCGCCGCGGCGCTCGGCCAGGGCGGCATCCGCGCGAGCGAACTGATGCCCGCGATCCCCGGCACTGCGAGCCGGCCCGCAGCGGTCGCGCGGACGGGTGTCGCTCATGCTCCGCACCAGCCGGCCTCGGTCCGGGCTCACGCAGCGCCCCGGCCCTGCGGTGGCGAGTGCGGCGGGGGACAGTGCCGGCACGGCGGCTGCCGCCATGGAGCCTGCGAGGTACCCGGATGTCCGGCCTGCTGCCCCGTCCGTCCCGCGAGTTTCGGGTTTTACGGAACGCAATGGCGGACCTGGCCCGGTCAGGGCGCGATGCAGGCGGCGTACGTCGAGCCGGCCGCGCCCGTGATGCCGCCGAAATCGGAGGTCCCGTCGGCCGACGAGGAGTCACCGACCAACGACGCGGAACCCGCGTTGCCCGAGGCCGACCTCGCCGCTCCGCCCGAACCGGCGCCGCCGGAATCGGCTCCAGCGACACTGCCGTCGCCCACCGAACCGGCGAAGACGACTCCGCCCGCTACCATCCCGCCTGCCGTGGAGGAGTCAACGCGGCCCGATGCACCAACGCCCGGCAAACAGCCTGCCGAGGAGACGCCCGAGCCGCGGCAGCAGTCTCGGGAAACCCCCTCTGAGAACCTGTTCGACGAGGCGGCGGTTCAGCGGCGGGCCCGCGAGCGGTTCGCGATCCTGCAGCAGTCCGCTCTCCACCAGGCGCGGATCCGCGAGGAGGCGCTGCGGCAGCAGGCGATCCGCCCGGCGAGGCTGCCGGGAGCGATCGCGACGGCCGATGGAACGACCCCGGTCGAGGCGTCGCCGCTGCCTGCCCCGGCACCGGTCGAGCAGTCGTCCAGCGCGCCATCGACGGTGACCCGCACCGCCCATCTGCAACCCGAGCCTGATCGTCGCGAACCGGACGCCGCCCGCAAGCGGCCACGCAATCCGCTCCGCTAGCTGTCAGTTGAAAAGCCCGCCCTGGCAATCCTGTTCGGCACGGCACATGCCGGACGGATGAATCGGCGTCGTGCGTGGCTCGGGGCCGCCAATGCCCCATCGCCGGACGTTCGCGGTGGCCATCGTGGCCACCGCTCCCTGCATGTCCGCTGCGCTTCGCCATCCTGGCTACGCTTGCTCCCATAGCCCGGCGTTGGGGCACCGGCAGCCGCTCGCCGAGTTCGCCCCCGTGCAGTCGGCACGAGGGAGGAGGCTCGGGGTCACCCCGTACCGTTGAGCCGGCGTATGTGACCAGCGGAGCCAGGATGGCGAAGCGCAGGCACATCCGAGTGAGTGAAGCCCAGGATGGGCGCAACGAACGTCCGGCGAGATGGTACGGGGTGACCCCGAGCCGGATTGGGCGCGTTGAGGGAAACCATGACAGGCTGAAGCCCGTCGTACAGCCAGCGGGATGTTCGCCCCACAGGAGGGCACTCGCCGTGCCGAACAGGATTGCCATCCAGGGCGTTTTTCCCCTTGGGCAACACCCGAAACGGTCAAGGGTTTTCGGGGTTGCCGTTCGCCGCAGCGAATGCGAGAGGCGGGAGTCGAACCCGCACGCCTTGCGGCACTGGAACCTAAATCCAGCGCGTCTGCCAGTTTCGCCACTCTCGCCCGCGGCCAGGGCAGTCAGTGTGCCACCGCCGGCAGCCATCGGCAATTCACTCTCCCACCTGGTCCCTGAGCCAGCGGTCGAGGTTGCCCCGACCGGTCGCGTCGCGCGGCGGCCATGTCGCCAAGAACAGTTCCTGCCGCGTCTCCTGTCCCGCCCCGTCGCCAGCCTCGTCGAACAGGCGCACGGCCACGATGTCGAGCGCGACGAGGCGGTCGGCAGGGGTGTGGCGGCGGTTCCAGTCGTGGGCCAACGCGGCCGCGACGCTGGGGGCGAATCGTCGGCGATCGGGCTCGGGCAACTCCCAGAAGAGTTTGTGCCAGCGATGGTGGGGCAGCGTGGTGAATCCGCCGCGGGGGAGCGTGTCCTCGAGCGGTCGCCCGTCACGCAGCACATCCACGGTGCGGCCATCCGCCAGCGTGCCGCGGCCGTACACCCACTGCCTTTGCCGTCGGACCTCGCCGAACATGTCCCAGTCCTGCACGAGGCACGTGGCCCGGACGGCGGCCGCGAGCGGCGACGGCATGGGGGAGGCGCGCCAGGGCGTGGCGGCGTGGAGGAAGGCGGCGACGGCGACGGCGAGCGCCGCCGCGACGAGCCAGGTTTCGAGCCATCCGCCACGTGGAGTTCTCTCCGCACGAGCACGCAGGATTGGCGTCACGGGGCCGTGCAGCCACCGGTCCCAGCACGCCGTCGGAATGAGCGCGAGCCAGGCCGCCGCGCCCACCGCGGCGAACAGGCCGAGCGACATGAGCACGGCCGTCGCCGCATGAAAGACGAGGAACATCGCCAGCAGCGCGATCCGGACGGTGGGACGGCCCGTGGCCACGAGCGCGAACGGCGCCGCCGACTCGAGCCCCAGCACCGCCCAGGTGAGCACCCGGCAAGCGGCTGTCTGCCGGGTGAGCGCGTCGCCCCAGACGGTGCCGTGGTCGTGGATCGACAGGGCAGATGCGACGGCGTCGCCGGAAAGCCAGGTCGGATTCCACTTCGAGATCGCCGCCCCCAGGTACACCGCGGCGATCTGCAGCACCAGCGCCACGCCGGCCAGAGACCATGTGGCCGGCGCGGCGTCGACGCGAAGCGACGCTCCGTGGCGACGGCGCCGCCGGTCATCGATGGACCACACCTCGCCCCACGGCAGGAACATTCCCCAGAACAGCAGGCAGGCGAGCCATTCATCCCCGGCGTTGGTGGCCGGGGCGGTGCGACGCAGCACGCTCACCACCGCCACCCAGGCCAGGCACGACGCGGGCCGCGTGCCCAGCCCGGCGGCCAGCGCGATCCCGGCGAGCCCCTCGAGCGCGAGCAGCAGCATCCCCCACCAGGTGGCATCGACGAAGAAGCCCAGGGACCACGCCCAACGATCGCCGAAGAAACTCCGCACCAGCGGGGGCGGAAACATGCCGTCGGGGGCGAGCATGAGCGTCGCGTCGCGCGTCCGCAGGACGGCATCCGCGCAGACGATCAGCCCGAGCGCCACCCGCAGGCAGGCCAGGCTGCGGAGATCGAGCGCGAACGTGTGGTCCGCCCACGTTGCCGCCCAGCGTGCCATCCGTCCCATGCGCCACCCGCGGATCGTGCGGCAGGCCCGCCGTGCCGGCGGTTTTCTTGTCCGAAACCGCCCGCGAAACTACAACATCGCGGGCGAATCGAGCGACCCTGAATCGTCGCGGCCGCCCACGCACTCCCTCCCCTTTCCCAAGGCAGGCTCACGACGCATGGCAACGCACGCTCCGCTGGTGGTCTTGGGAGGCGGTCCGGGTGGGTACGCGGCGGCGTTCATGGCCGCCGATCTCGGCATGCAGGTCACGCTCGTGGAACGCGACGAGCGCCTCGGCGGCACCTGCCTGCTCCGCGGCTGCATCCCCTCGAAGGCCCTGTTGCACGTCGGCCGCGTGATCGCCGAGGCCCGGGAGATGGAGGCGTGGGGGGTTCGATTCGACCGCCCGGCGATCGACATCGACACCTTGCGGGGGCGGAAGGAAAAGGTGATTTCCACGCTCACCGGCGGCCTCGCCCAACTGGCGAAGCGCCGCAACGTCACGGTCGTGCACGGCACCGCGAGATTCACCAACTCGACCACGCTCGAGATCGCCGGAACCGGCGGGGCGAGCCAGACGCTGACGTTCGACCACTGCATCCTGGCAAGCGGCTCCCGCCCGGCCCGGATCCCGGCGTTCGACCTGCCCACGCCCCGGGTGATGGACTCGACGAAGGCCCTGGAGATGGCCGACGTGCCGGCGTCGTTGCTCGTCATCGGCGGCGGCTACATCGGGCTCGAGATGGGCACCGTGTACGCCGAACTCGGGTCGCGGGTGTCGGTCGTGGAACTGACCGACACACTTCTGCCGGGGGCCGACCGCGACCTGGTCAAACCGCTGCAGACGAGGCTCGAGAAACTGTTCGAGAAGATTCATCTGCGGACGAAGGTCGTGAAACTCGAGGATCAGGGGGAGTCCGTCCGGGTGCACTTCGACGGGCCCGAAGGCCCGAGCGTGCATGATTTTTCCCGCGTGCTCGTCGCGGTGGGCCGGCGGCCCAACTCCGACGGCATCGGTCTCGAGAACACGCGGGTGGTGGTCAACGCGAAGGGCTTCGTCGAGGTTGACGACCGGCAGCGCACCGCCGACCCGCATCTCCTGGCGATCGGCGACGTGTGCGGTGAGCCGATGCTCGCCCATCGGGCGAGCCACCAGGGGAAGGTGGCCGTCGAGTCGCTGCACGGTGAGCCGGCGGTGTTCGCGCCGCGGGCGATTCCCGCCGTGGTGTTCACCGATCCGGAGATCGCCTGGGCCGGACTGACCGAAAACGAGGCCACCGCCCAGGGCCGCACGGTCGAGATCAGCCGCTATCCCTGGGCGGCGAGCGGTCGGGCGCAGGCGCTCGGTCGCACCGAGGGCATGACGAAGATCCTCGTCGATCCGGAGACCGATACGGTGCTCGGCGTGGGCATGGTGGGGCCGGGGGCGGGCGAACTCGTGGCGGAAGGCACTCTGGCCATCGAGATGGGATGCTCGGCCCGCGATCTCTCCGACACGATTCATCCCCATCCCACGCTCGGCGAAACGGTGGCGTTCTCCGCGGAGAACTATTTCGGTCTGGCGACCGAAATCTACCGACCGCGTGCCGCCACGTAGCCCGACCCACGGTTCGACCGCCGCCGTGGGAGCGCGCGCGGCCCTGCCGCTGCGGGAACGTCAATCGGCCTAGACGCACTCCGGAATCCCCGGAATAATGGGAAAAGTCTGCGTATTTCCCCGGAGTCCACCATGGCCAGTCCCGAAATTGAGCAGTCCGGAAACGATGTCGTCGACGAGGTTTCGGGTCTGCCGCGGGGCGCCCACGCACCGATGTCGATCGGGCAGGTCGGGGAGACGGCGTCCGGGCAGCCGGAACTGTCGGACGGCGTGTCCGCGGTCGATTCCGACCCGACGGAAACGCGGGAGTGGCTCGACTCGCTCCGCTACGTGATCAACAGCCGCGGCGGCGACCGGGCCGCCTACCTCCTGCATGCGATCGAGCAGGAGGCCTATCGGCTCGGCGTCGCGATCCCGTTCTCCGCGACCACCCCCTACATCAACACCATCCCGGCCGATCGGCAGCCCCCCTACCCGGGCAATCGGGAGATCGAGCGCCGCATCAAGAGCATCATCCGCTGGAACGCGATGGCGATGGTGGTTCGCGCCAACCGCGAGGACAAGAGCATCGGCGGCCACATCTCCACGTTCGCCTCGTCGGCGACGCTCGTCGAAGTGGCGATGAACCACTTCATCCGCGGCCGCGGCGACGATTACTCCGGCGACCAGGTTTATTTCCAGGGGCACGCCTCGCCGGGCATCTACTCGCGGGCGTTCCTCGAAGGGCGGCTGTCGGAGAAGAACCTGGAGAACTTCCGCCGCGAACTCGCCCCGGGGGGCGGCTTGTCGAGCTACCCGCATCCGTGGCTGATGCCGGAGTTCTGGGAGTTTCCCACCGTCTCGATGGGCCTCGGCCCGATCATGGCCATCTACCAGGCGCGGTTCAACAAATACCTGCAGGACCGGGGGATCAAGGACACCAGCCGCCAGCACGTGTGGTGCTTCATCGGTGACGGCGAGACCGACGAGCCGGAGACGCTCGGGGCCATCTCGCTCGCGGCCCGGGAAAAGCTCGACAATCTCGTGTTCGTCATCAACTGCAACCTGCAGCGGCTCGACGGCCCGGTGCGCGGCAACGGGAAGATCATCCAGGAGCTCGAGGGCGTGTTCCGCGGCGCCGGTTGGAACGTGATCAAGGTGATCTGGGGCGAGGACTGGGATCCGCTGCTCGCGAAGGACGACAAGGGCCTGCTCGTCAAGCGGATGAACGAGGTCGTGGACGGCCAGTACCAGAAATACGTCGTGATGCCCGGCGGTTACATCCGCGATCACTTCTTCGGCGTCGATCCCGAGCTCTCGGAGATGGTGGCCCACCTGTCGGACGAGAAGCTCAAGAAGCTCAAGCGGGGCGGCCACGACCCGGAAAAGGTGTTCGCCGCCTACGACGCGGCGATGAAGTGCCACGGCAAGCCGACGGTGATCATCGCCAAGACGATCAAGGGCTACGGGCTCGGCGAGGTGGGCGAGGGTCGCAACGTCACCCACCAGCAGAAGAAGCTCAACGAAGACGAGCTGCGGGCCTTCCGCTCCCGGTTCGGGATCCCGATCTCCGACGACGAGGTCGCCAAGGCGCCCTTCTACCGCCCGCCGGAGGACTCGGAAGAGATGCGGTATCTCCGGGAGCGGCGCGAGGCCCTCGGGGGGTACGTGCCGAGCCGGCCGAAGCAGGGGCCGCTGCTGCAGACGCCCTCGCTCGACGACTATCGCTCGTTCATCGAGAAGAGCGCCGGCCGCGAGGTCTCCACCACGACCGGCGCCGTCACGCTCATGGCGTCGCTGCTCAAGGACAAGCAGGTCGGCAGGTATATCGTGCCGATCGTGCCCGACGAGTCGCGGACCTTCGGCATGGATCCGCTGTTCAAGCAGTGCGGCATCTACGCCCACACCGGGCAGTTGTACGAGCCGGTCGACTCCGACCAGTTGCTCTACTACCGCGAGGCGAAGGACGGCCAGATTCTCGAGGAGGGGATCACCGAGGCGGGCAGCATGTCGAGTTTCGTCGCCGCCGGCACCGCCTACGCGAGCCACGGCGTGCCGATGATCCCGATCTTCATCTACTACTCGATGTTCGGGTTCCAGCGGATCGGCGACCTGATCTGGGCCGCCTGCGACTGCCGGGCCCGCGGCTTCCTGCTCGGCGGCACCGCCGGCCGCACGACGCTCAACGGCGAGGGGCTGCAGCATCAGGACGGCCACAGCCACCTGTTCGCCATGGCCTATCCGACGGTCAAGGCCTACGACCCGGCGTTCGTCTACGAGGCGACCGTGATCATGCTCGACGGCCTCGAGCGGATGTACGGCCGGGGCGAGGACTGGATCTACTACATCACGGTGTACAACGAAAATTACGAGATGCCTCCCATGCCGCCCGGCTGCGAGGAGGGGATTCTCCGGGGCGCCTACAGGCTTCGCGACGTGGCCGGAAAGGCCGGGTCGGGGCAGTTGCCGCCGGTGCAGTTGCTGGGATCCGGCACCATCCTGCGCGAGGTGATCCGGGCGGCCGAACTGCTCGCCGAGCACTGGGGTGTGTCGAGCAGCGTGTGGAGTGTGACGAGCTGGAAGGAGCTGAGGCGGGAGGCGCAGGAGTGCCGCCGCTGGAACATGCTCCATCCGACCGCCCCGCCGCGCCGCAGCTACCTGGAGGACACCATCGCCGCCGCGGACGGTGTGTTCGTCGCGGCGAGCGATCATGTGCGGGCGGTGCCCGAGCAGCTCGACCCGTGGATTCCAGGCGGGCTGTTCGTGATGGGGACCGACGGCTTCGGTCGCAGCGAGACCCGCGGCCCGCTGCGGCGGCACTTCGAGGTCGATGCGGAGTGCATCGCGATCGGCACGCTGTCGCGGCTGGCCGCCGCCGGGGCCATCGGCAACGATGTCGTCGCCGAGGCGATCGGGCGGTTGGGCGTGAATCCTGAAAAAATCGACGCCGCGCTTGCCTGATGGGCCGGCTTTCCTTCAATTTCCCCGCGTACGCACCGGTTATCGCTTCGTCCCCGAGGATCCACCCCCACGATCATGGCCACAGAATTCAAGCTCCCCGATCTCGGTGAGAACATCGCCTCCGGCGACGTCGTGACGGTGTTCGTCTCGCCCGGCGACGTCGTGAAGCCGGGGCAGCCGCTGCTCGAAGTGGAAACCGACAAGGCGGTGATCGAGGTGCCCTGTCCGCCCGGTGGACGGATCGCAAGCGTGCTGGTCAAGAAGGGGGAGACGGTCAAGGTCGGCCAGGTGCTCGTCACGCTGGAGCCGGCGTCTGGAGCCGTCGCCGCGGCACCCGCGGCGGCCAAGCCCGCATCGCCTGCGGCGGCCCCGCAGCCGTCGCCCGCGCCCGCTCAGGCGGTGGCCCCGGCGACGGTGCCGGCGCCCGTGCCGGCCTCTCCGCGTCCCGCCACCGTCCCCGCTCCGGCCCCGGTCGCCGCCGTCGCAACGGAGATGGCGCCGCCGGCCGGAGTCGCCACGGCGGTCGAGCCTGCCGGTCCGGCCGTGCGGCGGCTCGCCCGGGAGTTGGGCGTCGATCTGGGCCGCGTGCGGGGCAGCGGTCCCGGTGGGCGGATCGTCCGCGAGGACGTCGTCGCCGCCGTCCGGCAGGCCAGCAGCGCGGGGCCCGCGCTCCGGGCGCGGCCCGACACGGGCTCGACCGAGCGCGACGATTGGGGGCCGATCCGCCGCGAGCAGATGTCGCGGATGCGCAAGACGATCGCGGCCAACATGGTCCGCAGCGTGCAGACCATTCCCCACCTCACGAACTTCGACGACGCCGACGTGACGGAGCTCGAGGCGTTGCGGAAGGCGAGTGCCGCGGAGTACGCGAAGAACAACCTCAAGCTCACGGCGCTGTCGTTCGTCGTCAAGGCGGTGAGCCTCTCGCTGCGGCAGCATCCGGCGATCAATGCCACGATCGACCCGGAGAAGGGCGAGATCGTCTACAAGGAATACGTCAACATCGGCCTCGCCGTGGACACGCCGCGTGGCCTCGTCGTGCCGGTGCTGCGGGACTGCGACCAGATGTCGATCCCGCAGATCGCCCAGGCGATCGCCGACACCGCCGAGAAGGCGAAGAACGCCCAGTACGGGATCGAGGACCTGCGGGGCGGGACGTTCACGATCTCGAACCTCGGGGCCGTGGGAGGCGCCTACTCCACGCCGATCATCAACTGGCCGGAGGTGGCGATCCTGCTCCTCGGCCGGTCGCGCAAGATGCCGATCGTGCATGAAGACAGGATCGAACCGCGGCTGATGATGCCGCTGTCGCTGTCGTACGACCACCGCATGGTCGACGGGGCGATGGCCGCCCGGTTCCTTAACGAGATCATCGGCTACCTGGAGAGTCCGGGCCGGCTGTTGCTGGCCATGTGAACGGAAAGCCCCCGAGCGAGACCATGAGCACCCCTGAACGATCCGGCCCGGTCGGTGATCTCGACCTGGCGGGCAGCGCCAACCTCGCGTTCCTCGAGGAGTTGTTCGAGCGATACCAGCAGGATCCTGCGAGCGTCGATCCGGAGTGGCGGGCCCAGTTCGACGCGGTGGCGCGGCAGGGAGGTCTGGTGGCCACGGCGGCCGCGCCGGCAACACGGGCCGAGGCGAACGGCAACGGTGCGGCGACCAACGGGCATGCGGTGGAGGTTTCCCGGCTGCTCGCGCCGGACGGCATCGCGACGGCGCATGCGGTGGCGATCTCGAACGGCCAGGTGCGGCTGCCCGCGGCGCCGGCCGGCGAGGCGAAGCCCCTGCCGCTGCCGCCGGTGGCGACCGGGACGGCCGGCGAGGAGCGCGTCGCGTTTCTGCAGGACCGCGTCGATCAGCTCGTGCGGGCCTACCGCGTGCGCGGCCATCTGATGGCCGAGATCGATCCGCTCGGCCGGCCGCGGCCGGGGCTTCCGGAGCTCGACCCGCAGTTTTACCACCTCACGGAGGAGGACATGGACCGCATGTTCTCCACCGACACGATCGAAGGCCCGCAGTCGATGTCGCTGCGGCAGATCATCAAGCGGCTGCGCAACACCTATTGCCGGGCGATCGGCGTGCAGTTCATGCACATGGACGACCTGCGGGTGCGGCAGTGGCTCCAGGTGCGGATGGAGGGCTGCGAGAATCGCATCCAGCTCGACCGCCGGCAGCAGCTGCGGATCTACCGGCAGATGACGACGGCGGCGGTGTTCGAGGAGTTCATCCAGAAGCGGTTCCTGGGGGCGAAGAGTTTCTCGCTGGAAGGCTCGGAGAGCCTGATCCCGCTCCTGGAGATGGCGATCGAGCGGGCCGCCGGGCAGGAGATCGGCGACGTCGTGCTGGCGATGGCGCATCGCGGTCGGCTCAACGTGCTGGCCAACATCATGGGCAAGAGTCCGCAGAAGATCTTCCGAGAGTTCGCCGACATCGACCCCGAGTTGCACGTGGGGCGGGGCGACGTGAAGTATCACCTCGGCCATTCCACCGACTACCGGGCGGCCAACGGTCGCAACGTGCACCTCACCCTGTGCTTCAACCCCAGCCACCTGGAGTTCGTGAACCCCGTGGCGATCGGCCGGATGCGGTCGCGACAGGATCGCAACTCGGATCGGGCGCGGCAGAACGGCATGGTGATCCTGGTCCACGGCGACGCCGCGTTCGCCGGCGAAGGCATCATCCAGGAGACGCTCAACCTGTCGGAGCTCGACGCCTACCGCATCGGCGGCACGCTCCACGTCATCGTCAACAACCAGATCGGGTTCACGACGGGGCCGCGCGAGGCCCGCAGCTGCACCTACGCGACCGACGTCGCGAAGATGCTGCAGATCCCGATCTTCCACGTGAACGGGGAGGATCCCGAGGCGGTGGCGCAGGTCGTGAACCTGGCGATGGATTTCCGGCGGGAGTTCCAGCGCGACGTCGTGATCGACATGTACTGCTTCCGGCGGCGCGGCCACAACGAGGCCGACGAGCCGGCGTTCACGCAGCCGGCGCTGTACCGGGTGATCGAGCGCCGACCCAGCGTCCACGAGAGCTACCTCGAGAAGCTGTTGAAGCTCGGCGACGTGAGCCGCGAGGAGGCGGTCACCATCGCCGACGAGCATCGGGCGAAGCTCGACGCCGAGTTGTCGGTCGCCAAGAGCGACGACTTCGTCCACAAGAGCGACCTCACCGGCGTGTGGTCGTTCTACATCGGCGGCCGGGAGCGGGAGGCGGCCGACGTGGACACCGGCGTGCGCCGCGACGTGCTCGTGCATCTCCTCGGGCGGCTGGTGTCGCTGCCGGAGGGGTTCCAGCCGCACCCCAAGATCCA
>Ga0214917_10000814_pt1 | contig 40592 bp, 40 predicted proteins | sample LL_1208_BB_MetaG_FD_177983 | JGI IMG/M metagenome (GOLD analysis project Ga0214917, IMG submission 177983) | Freshwater microbial communities from Lake Lanier, Atlanta, Georgia, United States - LL_1208_BB | ecosystem: Environmental > Aquatic > Freshwater > Lake | place: USA: Georgia | collected... | reverse complement strand
GCCAGGCCACCGGGATTGTTGAAGGCATAGGCGGTGCTGAAAATCGCTGCCCGTGTGGGGTCCGCAGCACCCAAGGCGGCGTCATAGGGCAATGAGGCGCTGGGCGAGAGCGGCCCGCAGCCCATCAACGGCAGCAGCAGGGCCAGGGTGGTGATGAAGCCGCGCATGAAGCTCTCCCTCCGCTTACCCTCATATGGTGCCGCGCCCGCCCGTTGCCAGACCACGCCGCGCGGTCCAGCCGTTATTGAGAGGATGATCGCACGTTTACGGCGATTTCGCCTCAACGCATCATGCTCCCAGGTCAGGCCAGCGATGCCCGATGCCGGCCCGATAATTCGACGTAATGCGTCGCCGTGCGGTCAAACCCCGCCCGCGCCTCCGGCGTGAGCACCCGCACCAGCTTGGCCGGATTGCCCATCCACAATTCCAGCCGGCCGATGCGCTTGCCAGGCGGCAGAACCGAGCCCGCGGCCAGCACACCGCCCTCCTCCACCACCGCATCATCCAGCACCGTCGCCCCCATGCCGACAAAGGCGCGGTGTTCGAGGGTACAGGCATGAATGATGGCGGCATGGCCCACCGTCACATCATCACCGATGCGGGTGGGCTGATGGGCGGCATTGACGTGGATGATCGTGCCATCCTGAATATTGGTGCGCGCGCCGATCAGGATGAAATTGGTGTCGCCCCGCAGCACGCAATGATACCAGATATTGCTCTGCGCGCCGATGGTCACATCGCCGATCAAGGCCGCGGTGGGGGCCACCCAGGCGGAGGCATCCACCACGGGCAGCTTGCCTTCGAAGGGATAAAGCGGACCGTGGCTCATGCCGCCAACCTCGTCTCAACGGCGACGCCCAGCATCAGCCCCAGATTTTGCACCGCCGCCCCCGAGGCGCCCTTGCCCAGATTGTCATAGCGCGCGACCAGCAGCGCCTGGCGCAGCTGCTCATTGCCATAGACCCGCAATTCGATCTGGTTGGTGTTGTTCAGCGCCTGGGGTTCCAGCCGGTCCTTGGCGTCACCGCTGATCACCCGCACATACTCGCTGCCGGCGTGATGGGCGGTGAGGCAGGCGAGAATATCGGCCACCGTCACCGCGCCTGGCAGCGCATCGAGATGCAGCGGAATGCTGTCCAGCATGCCCTGGGCGTAATCGGCCACGCTGGGGATGAAGATCGGCCGCCGCGTCAGGCCGGAATAATGCTGCAATTCGGGCACATGCTTGTGCTCAAAGCCCAGGCCATACAGCTCGAAATCATTGCCCTGCCGGGCCTCATATTCCGCAATCATCGCCTTGCCGCCACCGGTATAGCCGGAGACCGCATTCACGCTGATCGGGAAATCGGCCGGGATGATCCCCGCCGCCACCAGCGGGCGGAGGAAGAGGATGGGCCCGGTGGGGTAGCAGCCAGGCACCGAGACGCGCGGGGCCACCGCAATGGCGGCCGCCTGCGCCGGAGAAATCTCCGGCAGGCCATAAACCCAATCAGGATGGATGCGATGCGCGGTGGAGGCATCGATAATGCGCGGTGCCCGTTGCCCCAGGCTCGCCGCCATCGCGGCACTCTCCCGCGCTGCGACATCGGGCAGGCAGAGGATCAGCACATCCACCTCGGCCATCAGGGCGCGCTTGGCGGCCTCGTCCTTGCGCAGCGCATCGGGCAGCGAACGCAGCGCGATATGCGGCAGGCGGGCGAGACGCTCGCGGATCTGGAGGCCCGTGGTGCCGGCTTCGCCGTCGATGAAGACGCTATGGGTCATGGCTTGCTCCTCGGTCGGGATGGTGGGTCGATGGTGGTGCAAAAGCAAGAAGGGCGGGCCCTCGCGGACCCGCCCTTGTTGATGTCTCGCCATGCGGCGGGCCCAAGAGGGATCCCTGAGCCCTGCCGTGAGGGCTCAGCGCTTGCTGAACTGGAAGCTACGTCGGGCCTTCATCTTGCCGTACTTCTTGCGCTCGACCGAGCGGCTGTCGCGCGTCAGGAAGCCGGCCTTCTTCAGAATGCCGCGCAGATCGGGCTCATAATTCACCAGGGCGCGGGAGATGCCATGGCGCACGGCGCCGGCCTGGCCGGAGAGACCGCCGCCAACCACGGTGCAAACCACGTCAAACGCCTGATAGCGATCCGCCACCAGGAAGGGCTGGGTGATGATCATGCGCAGCACGGGGCGGGCGAAATACTGGCTGGCCGGCTTGTCATTGACCGTGATGGAGCCCTTGCCGGGCTTCACCCAGACGCGGGCCACGGCGTTCTTGCGGCTGCCGGTGGCGTAGCTGCGGCCCTGCGGGTCGCGCTTGGGCTCGCGCTTGATGGCGGCTTCCATCACGGCGGCGGCCGGCGTGCCGGCGACCATCGTCTTGAGGTCAGCCAGGGAGGAGGAGACTTGTTCGCTCATCGGACGCTCAACCAATCTTGTTCTTGCGGTTCATGGCGCCGACATCCAGCGCCACCGGCTGGGCACCGGCATGGGGGTGCTCGGCGCCGGTATAGACATGCAGGTTCTTCATCTGCTTGCGGCCCAGCGGCCCGCGGGTGATCATCCGCTCCACCGCCTTCTCGATCACCGAGGTGGGGTGGTTGCCGGCCAGGCGCTCGGCCAGCGAACGGCCCTTGATGCCGCCAGCAAAGCCGGTGTGCCAGTAAAACACCTTCTGCTCGGCCTTATTGCCCGTCACCCGGATCTTGTCGGCATTGATGATGACCACATGGTCACCGCAATCGACATGCGGGGTGAAGGTGGGCTTGTGCTTGCCGCGCAGCCGATTGGCCACGATGGTGGCAAGGCGGCCAAGAACGAGGCCATCGGCATCGACCAAGATCCAGCCCTTCTGGACATCGGCCGGCTTGATGGAAGTGGTCTGGGTTTGAAGCATTGAACTTTCGCCTGAGCAGATAGGAAGCGGCGATATGCCGGGCGCAGGCCTGCAGGTCAAGCGGAAACTGGGATTTTTTGCTGTGGTAACATAATACCGCAACGCCCGGGCTGCCGATCAATCCGGCAGGAATGCCGCGCGCTGCACGGCGCAATCCCAGTATTCCATACTCTCATCCCACAATGCGGCCCGGCCGGCTCGGCGGGTTTCGCGCGCCTCCTGGCGGCGGGCGGCGAGTGCCTGGAGCACAGCGGCCGGCGGCTCGAAGCGCGTGCCATCCGCCCTCACGCCACTCGCGATGCGTCGGGCGATGAGATGGCCCATATTCGGCGCCCCCCTCGACCACCAGGATTCGATGTCGATGGTATGCGCCGGCGTCACCCAGATGCGGCCGGCGAAGACGACATGCAGCAACCAGGTGCTGGACATGGTGGCAGAGGTCTCAGCCAAGGCCTCAGGCCGCAGCCGCGGCGGATGAAAGACACTCGCCTCGTCAAGACAGCCCGGGATATAGGGCCAGACTGGCGCGACATGCAGGAACACAACCAGGGCCGTGATACGCAACGCCCAGCGCTGCACCGGATGCAATCCGCGCCATTTGCGCCATGGGTTCAACGAACAGCCCCCCAATCCACCCGCTGCAAGGTCAGCAGCCCGTTTGGTTCGTAGCGGGCGAGGGCCGAGACCGTCTGCCGGCGGTCCATATGCATGGTGAAAGGGCGCGCCTCACCCGCCGCTTCAGCCTCGGTCGCGGAGCGCCGACCTGGCTGGCCAGGATTGAAATCGAATAACTCGCCCCCCTGATTATTTCCGCCGTTAAAATCATGCGTCACCTCGCCGTCAATAAATATATTATCGCCATCGCGCCTCGCCGTACCTGTCAATTTTGACAATACGCCGGTTCGGCCAAACGCAAGATAGGTGGAGGGCCAATGCGGCGTACCAGATGAAAGAAAATTATCCTGATCATTGACCGTCTCTCCATCTCGAATATTCTGAAGAACTCCCGTCGGCGCCCCCCTTCTGTTTTCACCAACAAATGAAAACGACTCGAACATGCTCCGGTTTTCGTCTTCATACCGAAGCAGAGGGCCATGCCGCGCAATTTCCGCATTCGAATAAACATGCGTTCCGCCAACCCCGCTGCGATAGCGGGCGAGATTATCGGCCGCGGTGTCGAAACCGAGACCACGGAAAACCGATGCGACCGTGTCGAAAAACTGCTCACCGGCGCTGGGCGGCGAACCAACATCCGCCTCGCCATCATTCGATGTATCGCTCATGGCAGGGGCCTGCGCGGCACGCGGGCGCATTCCACCCTCAGGCATGCCTCAGTCGGCCCGCCCGGCCGCAGCAGCCCATCCACCCGCAAGCCTCGGTCCCGCTGATAGGCCCGCACCGCTTCGAGCAACATCCTGTCGATAAAGGGCAGCGTCTCCCGCTGCGGGTTGTAACGGCCGAGGTCGCGCAGCGCCTGCTTGACCCAGAGGATATCGGCATGGGCGTTGGTCTGCTCATTACCGACTGACGCTCCCAGAGCAGTGTGAGGATTGGGTGCAGGCATGTGGCCAGGCTCCATGTTGAATTCGCAATATATGCGATAATGGAGCGCCTGTCAAGGAAATAATACCTTTATAGGTGAAATGTCTCCTGGCACTAGGCTAGGCAACCACCCCCCAGCACCCACCAGGGTGACGAACCCCGCCTTCTGCCCCAAAATACCCTCATGAACGACACACCACCCCCCGCCCCGCACGGCCTAGGCCGCAACGCCGCCAATTATGGCGACCGCGAATTCGCCCTCTACCTCCGCCGCAGCTTCGCCGCCTCCATGGGCTATTCCAAGGACGCCCTCTCGCGCCCCGTGGTCGGCATCGTCGATACCGCGAGCGACCTCAACAATTGCCACCGCTCCGTGCCCGATCTGATCGAGGCGGTGAAGCGCGGCGTGATGCTCTCCGGCGGCCTGCCCATGGCCTTCCCCACCATCAGCCTCTGCGAGCCCTTCCTCACCCCCTGCTCCATGCATTACCGCAACCTCATGGCGCTCGACACCGAGGCAATGGTGGCGGCCCAGCCGATGGACAGCGTCGTGCTCGTCTGCGGCTGCGACAAAACGGTGCCGGCCCAACTCATGGCCGCCGTCTCGGCCGATGTGCCGGCCGTCATGCTCGTCACCGGCCCGATGAGCGCCAATCGCTACCAGGGCGAGCGCCTGGCCGCCTGCACCGATTGCCGGCGCTACTGGGCGCGCTACCGCTCAGGCGATGTCTCCGAAGAGCGGATCAATGAGGTCGAAAACGCCCTCGCCGTCACTGCCGGCACCTGCGGCGTGATGGGCACCGCCAGCACCATGGCCTGCCTGGTCGCAACCCTCGGCTTCATGCCGCTTGAAGGTGCCAGCGCACCGGCGGTGCATTCAGACCGTCTGCGCATCGCCGAGGAAGCCGGCCGCCTCGCCATGGGCCTCAAAATCCGCCCCTCGGAAATCCTCACCATCAAGGCGGTGGAAAACGCCATGCGGGTGCTGCTCGCACTCGGCGGCTCCACCAATGCGCTGGTGCATCTGGCCGCCATCGCCGGCCGTGCCGGCCTGCGGGTGGACCTCAAGCGCCTCGATGAAATGAGCGACGAAACCCCGGTGCTGGTCGACCTCAAGCCCACCGGCGAAGGCTATATGGAGGACTTCCACTTCGCCGGCGGCATGCGCGCCCTGCTATGGGAAATCCGCGACCTGCTGCATCTCGATGCCCGCGACGTCTATGGCAAAACCCTCGCCGAGCGCATCGGCGACGGCACGCATTTCGTTGACCGTCAGTATATCAAGGCGCGGGAAAACCCCGTCTCGCCGGTCGGCGGGCTGGTGGCGCTGTTTGGTTCGCTGGCCCCCGATGGCGCCATCCTCAAACGCTCCGCCGCCACCGAATCCCTCTTCGAGCATGAGGCCGAATGCATGGTCTTCAACGGCGTCGAGGACCTCGCCGCGCGCATTGATGACGAGGCGCTCGAGGTGAACGCCAATACCATCATGATCCTGAAAAACGCCGGCCCCCTCTCCCCCGCCGGCATGCCCGAGGCCGGCTACCTGCCCATCCCGAAAAAACTCGGCCGCCAGGGCGTGAAGGACATGGTGCGGATGAGCGATTGCCGCATGTCCGGCACCGCCTTCGGCACCGTTGTGCTGCATATCGCCCCCGAGGCCGCGGCCGGCGGCCCGCTCGCCTTTGCCGAAACCGGTGACCGCATCCGCCTCTCCGTCAAACACCGCAGCCTCGACCTGCTGGTGGATGAAGCCACCATCGCCGCCCGCCGCGCCGCCTGGTCCCCCGCCCCCGCCCCCAAGCGCGGCTGGGACCGGCTGGTGCATGAGCAGGTGATGCAGGCGCCCGATGGGGCGGATCTGCGCTTCCTGCGTGCCGATGGTGGCTGAACGCGTCGCCATTATCGGTGCCTCCGGCCGCTCGGGCGCGGCCCTGGCCCGGGCGCTGCCGGGCTGCATCCCGGTGGTGCGCGATGCCCAGCGCTGGGCAGCCACCGGCCTGGCCACCGAGCCGCGCATCGCCGATCTCCAACAGCCCGATGCGCTGCGCCGGGCGCTGGAGGATGCCACGCATATCATCTCCACCGCCCATGCCCGCCATGCCGGCGCGGTCATCGCCGCCAGCCCGCCCGGGGCGCGGCTGGTCTTCCTGGGCAGCACGCGGCGCTTCTCGCGCTGGCCCGATGCGCATGGCAATGGCGTGCGCGCCGGTGAGGCCGCCTTCCTGGCCAGCGGCCGGGCGGGCGTCATGCTCCACCCCACCATGATCTATGGCGCCGAGGGCGAGAACAACGTCCAGCGCCTCGCCGCCCTCATGCGCCGCCTGCCCATCCTGCCACTGCCCAATGGCGGCGCGAGCCTGGTGCAGCCCATCCATCAATCGGATGTGAGCGCCTGCGTGCTGGCCGCGCTGCACGGCAGCGCGCAAGGTGCCATCACCATCGCCGGCCCCGAGGCGATGACCTATGCCGCCTTCTGCGCCGCCATCGCCCAAGCCTGCGGCCTGCGCCCGCGCCCGGTGCTGCCGCTGCCGGCCTGGGCGCTGATGGCGGCGAGCCCCCTCACCCGCCTGCCCGGCCTGCCACGCATCGGCCCTGACGAAATCCGCCGCCTGACCGAGGACAAGGCCTTCGACATGACCATGATGCGCGAGGCCCTGGGGGTTGCGCCTAGGCCGCTGGCAGAAGGTCTTCGCCAGATGTTTCGGCCTTTTTCTCCTTGAGCCGGCGGCGCAGCGCGCAAAGCCCCACCACGCCCGCCGCCCCAGCCACGGCGCCCGCGGTGAAGGCACCACTCACCACCACATGCGCCACCATTAGCGGCGCAGCCAATGCCTTGAATATCATCGTCGGAACCTTTCTTGTCAGGCCATGCAGATGGCTATCATAACCCCTTCAACAAGCGCCGCCGGAGCAACCCCATGCCTGTGATCAACCGTATCGCCGAATTCCACCCCGAACTCACCGCATGGCGGCGGGATTTCCACATGCACCCGGAGCTGGGTTTCCAGGAGCACCGCACCGCCGGCATCGTGGCCGAGCGGCTGCGCGCATTCGGCTGCGATGAGGTGGTCACCGGTTTCTCCGGCACCGGCGTCATCGGCATCATCCATGGCCAGGGCGGGCCGAATGGCCGCGCCATCGGCCTGCGCGCCGATATGGATGCCCTGCCGGTGGAAGAACTCACCGGCGCCGCCTGGGCCTCGCAAACCCCGGGCAAAATGCATGCCTGCGGCCATGACGGCCACACCACCATGCTGCTCGGCGCCGCGCGCTATCTGGCCGAGACGCGCAATTTCTCAGGCTCGGTCGTGCTCATCTTCCAGCCGGCCGAGGAAAATGCCGGCGGTGCCGGCGTCATGGTCAATGACGGTATTTTCGAGCGCTTCCCGGTCAGCCGCGTCTTTGGCATGCACAATTGGCCCGGGCTGCCGGCCGGGCAATTCGCCTGGCGCGAGGGGCCGATCATGGCCGCCGTGGCCAATCTGGAAATCAGCCTGCAAGGCCGCGGCGCGCATGGCGCCATGCCGCATGAGGGCGTGGACCCCATCATGGTGGCCGCCGCCATCGTCCAGGGCCTGCAAAGCATCGTGGCGCGCAATGTCGAGCCGGTGGAGGCTGGCGTCATCACCATCGGCCACATCAAGGGCGGCTTCACCCATAATGTGATCCCCGACAGCGTCCATATGCAGGGCACCGCGCGCTGGTTCAAACCCGAGGTGGGGGAGCTGCTGAAGGCGCGCTTCCTGCACCTCGTGCCCACCATCGCCAACGCCTTTGGTGCCAGCGCCGAATGCAGTTTCGTGCGCTACACCCCGGCCACGATCAATGACCCGGAAAGCACCCAGCTCACCCTCAAAGCCGCCCGCGCCGTGGCCGGCGAGGCACGCGTCATCCACATGGGAAAACCCACCATGGGCGGCGAGGATTTCGCCTTCATGCTGGAGGCCAAGGCCGGCAGCTACATCATGATCGGCGGCGGCCGCACCGATGCCGACCCTGGGCTGCACCACCCGAAATATGATTTCAATGATGAGGTGCTGGCCACCGGCGCCAGCTATTGGTCCACCCTGGCGGAGCAGTTGCTGCCCCGGTGAGCCCCAGCGCGAAAAACCTCTTCACCGCCTATTTCCAGGTGGGGATCTCCAGCTTCGGCGGCGCCAATGCCTGGGCGCGGCGGATGCTGGTGGAAAAGCGCGGTTGGCTGACCGACCGTGAATTCGCCGAGCGGCTGGGCCTGGGCCAGGTGCTGCCCGGGCCCAATGCGATGAACACCGCCATCATCGTCGGCCACGGGTTTTGTGGCGTGCGCGGGGCGGCAGCGGCGGTGGCGGGGCTGTTTGCCGGGCCGCTCATTATCCTCTCCATGCTCTGCCTGCTCTATGACCGTTTCGGCCATCTGGGCGTGGTGCGCGGCGCGCTGGCCGGGGTGGCCTCGGCAGCGGCGGGCATGATGCTGGGCACGGCGTTCAAACTGGTGCGCGGTGCCCGGCCCTCGGTGCCGATGGTGGCGATAGGGCTTACAGCACTCGGCCTCGCGCTGTGGCGGCTGCCGCTACCCTGGATCATTTTGGGCCTGGCACCGCTGGGCATCCTCGCCGCCTATCTGGAAGCGCGGCGATGAGCGACCTACTCGCCCTCATGGCCGGCCTGGCCCAGCTTTCCATCATCGCGGTGGGCGGGGGCAGCGCGGTGCTGGGCGATATGCACCGGCTGATCGTCGAGGAGCATGGCTGGATGGATGATGCCAGCTTCGCCCGCAGCTATGCCCTGGCCCAGGCCTCGCCCGGGCCCAATGTGCTGGTGGTCGGCGTCTTTGGCTGGCATGTCGCGGGGCCACTCGGGCTGCTGGGTGCCACCATCGCCATGTGCGGGCCGGCGGGGCTGCTGGCGCTGGGGTTTGCCACCATGCGCGCCCGGCTCACCGGCGCCATTTGGCTCCGGCGCATTGAGCGCGGCATGGTGCCGGTGGCGCTCGGCCTCGTCACCGCCTCCGCCCTGCTGCTGGGGGAGACGGCATTGGCCACCTGGGGCAATCTGCCACTCGTGGCCATGGGCCTCACCGCCGCCACGGCGGGCTTCGTGTTTCTGACCAAGGCCTCGCCGCTATGGATGCTGGGTGGCGGCGCGGTGCTTGGCATTCTGCTTCTGGGGTGACGCATGTTTTATGAACCAAAACACGGCCACGGCCTGCCGCATGACCCGCTGAAGGCGATTGTCGCGCCCCGGCCTATCGGCTGGATTTCCACCCTCGACATACAGGGGCGGCCCAATCTGGCGCCCTATAGCTTCTTCAACCTGGTCCATACCCGGCCCGCCTTGCTGGCCTTCACCTCGGAGACACTCAAACACTCCGCCAAGAACGCGATTGAGACGGGTGAATTCGTCTTCAACCTGGCAACCCGCCCGCTCTTCGCGGCGATGAATGCCAGCTCCGGCTCACTGCCCGAGGGGGTGTCCGAATTCGCCGCCGCCGGCATCGCCGAAGCGCCCAGCCGCATGGTCAAGCCGCCCCGCGTGGCGCTCAGCCCCGCCGCGCTGGAATGCCGGGTGACGCAATCCATGGAAATGACCGATCTCGACGGCCAGCCCAGCGGTGGCTGGCTGATCATCGGCCAGGTGGTGGGGGTGCATATCGCCGAGGCGGTGCTGAACAACGGCCATTTTGACGCGGTGGCCGCACAGACCATCGCCCGCTGCGGCTATCGCGACTATGCCGAGCTGACGGCGCTCTTCGCCGCGCCCCGGCCTGACGACGCTCTCTGAGCCGCGCCAGAAGCCCAGCCCGCGCCGCCGCGACCATGCCGAGCTGACGGCGCTCTTCGCCGCGCCCCGGCCTGACGACGCTCTCTGAGCCGCGCCAGAGGCCCAGCCCGCGCCGCCGCGACCACGCCGAGCTGACGGCGCTCTTCGCCGCCGCCCGGCCTGCCGGGGTTATCGCAGCCGCGCCAGCGTCCCCGCCCGCGCCGCGGCGACCATGGCCTCAGCATCCTCGGCCAGCAGCAGCCGCTCCGCCAACAGCTTCGCCGCACTGGCCTGCACCGCCGTGACGTAGCTATCGCCGGGCCAGCGCTCTTCAATCGAGGGGCGCGGGTCGCCCGCGGCCTCGCGCGCGGCGCGGGTGGCGGCGAGCGGCAGCACGCTACCCATATTGGTGCAGAGCGCACCCTCACCATAACCCGCAGCCCGGGGATTGAAGCCGGTATAGGTGGCGCGCGGCGCCTCGATCACCGGCAGGCGAATCCCCGCCAGCGCATTGCCATCAGCATCCACACGCGGCAGCAGAATGGGATAGGCGCCCATCACCCGCGCCGGGTCGGTGGCGGTGTCGAGCAGCGGCGCGGGCGTCAGGCTGGTGGGCAGCACCAACCCCGGCAGGGTGGTGAAGGCGCTGGCCAGGGTGGGCGCTCCGGCGGCGGCCTGGTCATTGTTCATCAGCCGGCCCAGGGGACCGGCGGGAACCAGCGTCCCAGTGGCGACGCTGGGCGTGCGGGAGGCCGGCGGCTCCACCCCATCACGCATCCAGGCCTCCAGCGCCACCATCAGCGCCCGCATGGGGGCACCGGCCTGCAGCGGGTTCAACGGATTGGCGCAGACCGCGCCGCGCGCCGCCCAGGCATCGGCGGTGGCGTAATGCGGGTGCCCGGTCATCATGTAGGCGCGCACGCCGGGGGGCAATGCGATATGGCCGCCGCGCGGGTCTGTGACGATGAGCGAGCCGCGGGCACCGAAATATTCGAACTCGCTATCCGTCTGCATGATCCGCGGGCAGGTGCGGCTGGCCTCGCAGCGGCGCAGCAGCCCATCGGTGCGGTTGGTCAGCGGGTCGGTGGTCTCGGCATAGGTGAAGGGGAATTGGTCGGCGGGGTAGAGACGGTCGGTATGGTCAGAGGGGTTGCGGCCGGGCTGGGCCCAGCGGGCATTGGTGTGGGTGCGGCGGCTGCCGGGGATATGCGGCACCATGCCATCGAAGACGGCGCGGCCCTGGGTATCCTCGTTAAAACCCTGATAGAGCATATCCCGCAGGAAACGGCCGGATTGCGAGACGCCTAGGCTGACGGCGCGCGAGGCCGGCCGGCCGGATTGCGGGTTGGCCTCGCCCTCGCCATGGCGCAGCGCCGCCGTCACGTCACGAAAGGCGGCGAAGCCCATGCCCATCACCCCAGGGTCGCGCGCCTGGTAGGTGACCTCATAGATCGCCCCCGGGGCCATATCGGCGGGGCGGGTGATTTCCACCCGGCCGGGCGCGCTGAGGCGCACCGCGAGGCCGGGGGCCGCCTGCCTGGCATCGGTGGTCTTGGCCCGGACCGTGATGGCCAGATGGGCCGGCTCGGCGGGGGTATAGGTGAGCAAGCCACTGGCCGGGTTGGTGGTATTGTCGAAGACGAATTCATCACGCACCTGGCCGGTGACGCCGGGGATGGCGGGCACAAGCAGCCGCATGCCCTGGCCGGGCGTCGGGTCGCCCTGCCAGCCTATCCAGGCCAGGGTATAGCCTTGGCGCATCATCCAGCCATTGCCGGCATCGGCGGCTTCGTCGAAGCGGCCGTTGCGCTGGGCCGTGGTGTCGTTCAGCAATTGGCCGATGATGGCGCGGCCACGATTGGGCGGCTCGACCAGCAGCGTGCCATTGCCGCGCGCGGGGTCGGCCGGGCGCAGGATCAGGACATCGGCCACCGCCTCCACCCGGCCCGCGGCATTGCGCGGGGCCAGGGCGATATCGGCGATGGCGGCATTGCGCGGGTCGGCCGGGTCTAGCGCGATGGTGGCCTGGCCGCGCAGCAACTCATAACCGCCACGCTCGCCGAAGGCCGCGCCGCCAAAGGCCGGGCGGGGGGGCTGCATCTCGAAGCGGCTGACCTGCGCGCCCGCGGGGGGTATCATGGGCGCGGCCAGCAGCAGCAGGGCCATTGTGGTGCGACGCATCTCATCCTCCGTGATTCTGGAGGGAGCTTGCGCGCGGGGCGGGGGGGCGCGCAAGCTCACCGCCATGCGCCGTCGTCATATCCCCGCCCTGCTCCTCGCCACCCCGGCCCTCGCCCCCCCGGCTCTCGCCCAGGTGGAGCGCCCCATCCGTATTATCGTGCCCTTTGCCGCTGGCACCTCGTCTGACGTGCAGGCCAGGCTGCTGGGGGTGCATATGGCGGCGCTGCTGCCGCAGCCGGTGCTGGTGGAAAACCGCGCCGGGGCGGGTGGTACGGTGGGTGCTGAGGTGGTGGCGCGGGCCACGGATGGCCATACCCTGCTGCTGGGCTCGAATGGCCCGCTGGTGAACAACCCCATTCTGCAGCAGCGCATGCCCTATGCGGCGCCGCAGGATTTCTGCGCCATTGGCCTGGTGAGCCGCAGCCCGCTGACGCTGACGGTGCGGGCCGAAAGCCCTATCCGCGACATGGCGGGCTATTTGGCCGCGGCCCGGGCCGGGGGGGTGAGCATTGGCTCCTCCGGCCAGGGCAGTGCGACGCATTTCCTCATTGAGCAGCTGATGGCGGCGGGCGGAATTCGGCTGACCCATGTGCCCTATCGGGGCTCGAGCCTTTCAGTGCCCGATACGCTGGCGGGCAATGTGGCCAGCGTGATGGGCGAAATTTCCACCGTCTTTCCGCTGTGGCGCGATGGCCGGCTGCGGGTGCTGGCCACCACCGGGCCCAGGCGCTCGGTGCTGATGCCCGAGGTGCCGACGCTGATCGAGGCCGGGTTTGCCGGGCTGACCGGGGGAAGCTGGGCGGCGCTGGTCGGGCCGGCGGCGATGCCGCAGGCGGTGCAGGAGCAGCTCTCAGCCGCGTTGCTGCGGGTGATGGCGAGCCCGGCCTATCTCGAGCGCCAGCGCGAGTTGGGCGCCGATGTGGCGGCGGAAGAGGAGCGTGGACCGGCAGCCCTGGTGAGCTACTGGGCCGCCGAGATGGCCCGCACAAGGGCCACGGCGGAGGCCGCCAATATCCGCGTAGACGCCGGATAAGCCAGAAGATGTCGTTTACGGACAAATTCACCCAAAGGGGCGGGTGAGCGGGCGCGGCTCTCCCTTGGCTTGTCATTTTTAGGATAATTTTCGTTTTCGCATCCGGCGTGACCTGGGCCTAAGCTATCGCGCCGATGGGGCATGGCGCAGGAGTTGTTGTTTACGGACAAATTGCCCCAAATGGCGGGGAAGCGGGCGCGGCTCCGCCGGTGATGGTCCTTTATAGGACGAAATTCTGTAATTTTTCAAGCATGAACTGGGCTCAACTGCCGACCTTGAGGGTGGAGGTCAGCCCCCGCAGGCAGGCCAGGATGGAGAGCGGGGTGATCTTGCCGGTGCGGGGGTTTTCGAGGCTGGGGACATTCTCGATGGTCATGGTCAGCCGCACCTCATCCGCCTCGACCCGGATGGTGTGGGTGTTGCGGGTGACGGCGGGGTCGGCCCAGATTTCGACCATGGTGCGCTCAGGCCCGATGCCGGCCAGGGCCAGGGCGGCGGCGACGTTCACATTGGCTGGAAAACCCTGGGCTGCGTCAAAAGCATTGCCTTTGAACACCATGGTGGCTTGCGTCACGCCCAGCACGTCAATGTTGTTGTTTTCGAGATAGGGCGCGCCGACCAGGCCGCCGGGCGGCTTGCGGGTTTCGATGGTGACGGTGGAGACATGGCCCTCGGCCGCGGCGCGCACGGCATCAAGGCCGAGAAGGGCGCCGGTGGGGATGATGATGCGCGCACCGGTTTCCCGGGCGCGCTCGACCAAATGCATGCGCGGCAGCAGGGCGCCGCAGGAGCTGGGCACGAAGATGCAGCCGGCCTCGATGGCGGCGGTGGCGGCTTGTTCGAAGATGGAAGCGGGCGCGGCCTCGACGATGATGTCGCATTCGCGCGGGAGTTTTTCGATGTCGAGAATCAGCGGGCGGTCACGAAAGCCCTTCATCCCGGCCAGGGCTTTTTCGCGGTCGCGCACGGCGACGGCGGCGAGTTTCAGGCCGGGGACGCCCGCATCCAATGCGCGGGCGAGATGCATGCCAATGGCGCCAAGGCCAACGATGCCAACGGTGTAGGTTTCTGTGCTCATGGCATCGGGCTTAGCAGAGGTTTTCGGCCGCTTGAAGGCCGCGGACTTATTCCTCCTTGAAGCCGTATTCCTGGATGCCCTGCTCGTTGCCGTAGTATTTATAGGGCAGGAATTTGCCGGACATGGAGATCTTCACCCGGTCGCCCTTGGGGTTGGGCTGGCGTTCGAAATCGAAGTCGAAATCGATGGCGGACATGATGCCGTCGCCGAATTCTTCCTCGATGAGGGCTTTCCAGGCTGGGCCATTGACCATGACCATTTCGTAGAAGCGGTAGATCAGCGGGTCGGTGGGGGGCATTTGGGTGCCGCGATAGGGCACTTCGTTCAGCATGCGCTCCTCGGCTTCCGAGAGCCCGAAGAGTTTCGCTGCCTTGGCAGCCAAAGGTTTGACCAACTTCATCTGCCCCAGCAGCGCGCCAGTGACGAGCGTAGGCGACATCCCGCCAATCTCTTCATTGATATATTTCCAGGTCCAGCCCTTCTCGCGCTTAGAGGCTGTTCCGTTCGCCACAGCTGACTGCACAGGCTCTAGCTTTTTGCGAGCGGATGAAGATGCTCACATATCAAGACTTTTCTCAGTAACAGAAGAGCACTCCATGCGAAGTTCTCTTTCAGATCGAAGATGCAAGAAACTCAGTTTCTTGCCGGGGTCCTAGGGGCAGAGCCCCTAGCCTGCCGGAGAAAGCTCCGGCAAATATCGCGGGCCATAATCCGCAGGCGCGGGGGCGTGCAAAGGGGCTCGCCTCGCGCCCGAGCAGGCGTCAGGCCCGCAGCATGCGGCCCGCCACCACCTCGAGCCGCTCGATCAGCGCGGGGTCGCGCTTCTCCGGGGCGGTGATGATGGCGTGTTCCAACGCGCGGTCGCAGCCGGCGGGGCAAAGGCCGCGCGGCTGGCCGATGGCCGGGATCAGCGCCTTGACCAGGGCTTTGGCCTTATCGGCGTTGGAGAGCAGCACCTTGACCACCTGATCGACGCTCACCGCGTCATGCTCGGGGTGCCAGCAGTCGAAATCGGTCACCATGGCGACGGAGGCGTAGCAAAGCTCGGCCTCGCGGGCGAGTTTCGCCTCGGGCATATTGGTCATGCCGATCACGTCGCAGCCCCATTGGCGGTAGAGAAGGCTCTCCGCCTGGGTGGAGAATTGCGGGCCTTCCATGACGAGATAGGTGCCGCCACGGGTCATTGGCAGGCCAAGCTCTCGCCCGGCCACCTCAAGGGCGTCGGACAGGCGCGGGCAGGTGGGATGGGCGACGCTGACATGGGCGACGCAGCCGGGGCCGAAGAAGGATTTTTCCCGGGCGAAGGTGCGGTCGATGAACTGGTCCACGATGACGAAATGGCCGGGCGGCAATTCTTCCTTCAGCGAGCCGACGGCGGAGAGGGAAATGATCTCGGTGACGCCAGAGCGCTTCAGCGCATCAATATTGGCGCGGAAATTCAACGCCGAAGGCGGGTTGGGGTGGCCGCGGCCATGACGGGGGAGGAAAACGCATTGCACCCCAGCGAGGCGGCCGAAGAGCAATTGGTCCGAAGGCTCACCCCAGGGGGTGGAGACATGGCGCCATTCGCGGTCCTCCAGCCCATCAATATCGTAAAGGCCCGAGCCGCCGATGAGGCCGATGACGGGGGTGATGCTGTCCATGCTCAAAGCGCTCCTGATTTGGCGGGGTTTTAGCAGGCTGCGCAGAAACGAACAGCGAGGGGGAGAAAGATCGAGGGGCTTTGCCCTTTCGCTCTTTCCCTCGCCATCACAGCGTGATGCGTTGAGGCGGAACCGGCAAAAACGCGCAATCAATCCGCCGGCAATGCGTGGACCGCGCAGCGTGGCCCAGGCGGTGCGGCGGGCAAAAAAAAGGCCGCCCGTGGGCGGCCTTTTTCGGTTTTGGCGCGATGATCAGGCGCTCTTGGTCTTAAGATCGGCCCAGATCTTGCGCTTCACGCCATAGGCCAGCAGGCCGGCAATGGCGAGGAAGACGAGGACGCGAATGCCCATGCGGCGCCGCTCCTCGGTCTCCGGTTCGGCAGCCCAGGCGAGGAAGGTGGTGACATCGCGCGCCATCTGATCGGCCGAGGCATTGGTGCCATCGGTGTATTCGATCTGATCGTCGTTCAGCACCTGGCCCATGGCGATCTGGCCGCCCGGATAATATGGGTTGTAGTTCATGCCATCGCCGATGGTCACACCCGCCGGGGGCTCCTGGCCATAGCCGGTGAGCAGCGAGTAGAGGTAGTTCGCGCCGTCATGCCGGGCCTTGACGATGAGCGAGAGGTCGGGCGGCAGGGCGCCATTATTGGCGGAGCGTGCGGCCGCGTCATTGGCGAAGGGGCTGCGGAAACGGTCGGAGAGGCGAGCCGGGCGCTCGAACATCGCGCCCTCGTCATTCGGGCCGTCGGTCACGGTGAATGTGGCGGCGATGGCGCGCACCTCGGCCTCGCTCAGGCCCAGCTCCACCAGGTTGCGGTAGGAGAGCAGCCGCATGGAATGGCAGTTCGAGCAGACCTCCTTATAGACCTGGAAGCCGCGCTGGGCGGAGGCACGATCAAAGGTGCCGAAGAGGGAGGCGAAGCTAAAGCCGGCATCACGCGGGTGCTGTGCCTCATTGGCGGCCTGGCCCGAAGGCCCGGCGGCAATGAGGACGGCGCCTGCGAGGGCTGCGATCTTGAGGAAACGCTTCATGATTCAGGCCTTCTCCATCGGCTTCGCTGCGGCGCCGGCGGGCAGCGGGCCGCCGCCCAACGCCTTGGCGCCCAGCACCGCGCGGGAAATGCTCTCCGGCAGCGGCATCGGGCGCTCAAAACGGCCCAGCAGCGGCAGGATCACCAGGAAATACGCGAAATAATAGGCTGTGGCGATGCGGCTCACCGTCACGTAGGGCTCTTCCGCCGGCTTGCCGCCGCAATACATCAGCACGCCGAAAGAGACGCACCAGAGCAGGAAGAAAATGCGGGCCACCGGGCGGAAATTCATCGAGCGCACCTTCGATGAGTCCAGCCAAGGCAGCGCGAACCACACGAGAATGGAGCTGAACATCAGGATCACGCCGCCCAGCTTGTCCGGCACCGCGCGCAGAATGGCGTAATAGGGCAGGAAGTACCATTCCGGCACGATATGCGCGGGCGTGCTGAGCGGGTTGGCCGGGATGTAATTGTCCGGATGGCCGAGATAATTCGGCGAAAAGAACACCAGCGCCGCGAAGACCATCAGATAGACCACGATGCCGACCGTGTCCTTGATGGTGTAGTAAGGGTGGAAGGGGATGGTGTCCTGCGGACCCTTCGGCTCCACGCCCAGCGGGTTGTTCGAGCCGGTGATATGCAGCGCCGTGACATGGAGGAACACCACGCCCACAATCATGAAGGGCATGAGGTAATGCAGGGCAAAGAAGCGGTTCAGCGTGGGGTTGTCCACCGAGAAGCCGCCCCAAAGCAGGGTGACGATGAAATCGCCCACCACCGGAAAGGCCGAGAAGAGGTTGGTGATGACCACCGCGCCCCACAGCGACATCTGACCCCAGGGCAGCACATAGCCCATGAAGGCGGTGGCCATCATCAGCAGGAAGATGACAACGCCCAGCATCCACAGCAACTCGCGCGGCGCCTTATAGGAGCCGTAATATAGCCCGCGGAAGATGTGGATATACACCACGATGAAGAACATCGAGGCGCCGTTCATGTGCACATAGCGGATCAGCCAGCCGTAATTCACGTCACGCATGATGCGCTCGACGCTTTCGAAGGCCATCACCGTATTGGGCTGGTAATGCATCGCGAGGAAAATGCCGGTCGCGATCATGATCATCAGATTGATCATCGCGAGCGCGCCGAAATTCCAGAAATAGTTGAAGTTGCGAGGGGTCGGGAAGGTCCCGTATTCCTTCTGAATCATGGTAATGACGGGCAGTCGCTCGTCAACCCAACGCAGCAGGGGGTTCTTCACTTCACTCTTATGCAGGCCGATCGCCATGGTGCGATGTTCCTATCGAATGGGCTTGGGGAAGCGTTTGCGGGCTGAAGCCGGGGCTTAGCCGATGCGGATCTGGGTGGGCGTAAGGAAGGTGTATTGCGGCACCGCCAGATTTGTCGGCGCGGGGCCTTTGCGGATGCGGCCGGAGCCATCGTAGTGGCTGCCATGGCAGGGGCAGAACCAACCGCTGTAATCGCCACGCACATCGGTGGGCCGCTGGCCCAGCGGCACGCAGCCCAGATGGGTGCAAACCCCCACCATGACCAGCCAATTGTCGCGCTGCACGCGCGACTGGTCGGTCTGCGGGTCGCGCAGTTCAGAAATCGGCACGGCGCGGGCGGTGGCGATCTCCTCGGCCGTGCGGTTGCGCACGAAGACCGGCTTGCCGCGCCACATCACCGTCACCGCCATGCCGGTGGCGATGGGGGCCAGATCGACCTCGGTGCTGGCCATCGCCAGCACATCGCGTGCGGGGTTCATCGAGGAGATGAAGGGCCACACGATCGCGCCCACGCCCACCGCCGCGAAGGCGGTGGCAGTCAGCGCCAGGAAATCGCGCTTGGTCGCCTGCGGAGCGCCCGCGGGCGGCGCGCTGGATTGGGTTGCCATATCAGCCATCGAATTTCGGTCCCTGCATCATCAGCACCTACAGAGTGCCAAGCGCGGGAAAAGCCGGGCATCAGACGGCCCTTCCTCATCCACGCTGCCCGGTCTCTCGCGCTGCACGGCGTATAAAGGCAGTATCTGCGAGGTGACAACCGGCAGGGCCGGAAGCAAGCGGGAAGAAAATGAGCAAAGCACCTGAAAATCCCTTCATAAACCCGGCGCGGGGCTGGTTTGAGAGCCTGCGCGATGGGATTTGTTCTGCCTTCGAATCAATTGAGGATGATCTGCGTGACGGCCCGCATGGAGCACTCCCGCCCGGCCGCTTCGAGCGCACCGCCTGGGATAGGCCCGAGGGCGGCGGCGGCGTGATGAGCGTGATGCGCGGCCGGGTCTTCGAAAAGGTGGGGGTGAATGTGTCCACCGTCTGGGGCGAGTTCAGCCCGGAATTCCGCAAGCAGATGTCAGGCGCGGAGGAGGATCCGCGCTTCCTCGCCACCGGTATTTCGCTGGTGGCGCATATGCGCAGCCCGCGGGTTCCGGCGGTGCATATGAACACCCGCTTCATCGTCACCACCCGCGCCTGGTTCGGCGGCGGCGGCGACCTCACGCCGATGGACCATGCCGCCCCGCATAGCCTCGAAGATGGCGAAACCTTCCATGCCGGCTTCAAGGCGGCCTGCGACAAGCATGACCCGGATTATTACCCGCGGTTCAAAAAATGGTGCGACGAATATTTCTTCCTGCCGCATCGTGATGAGCCGCGCGGCCTGGGTGGCATCTTCTATGATTACCTGGGCGACAAGACGCCAGGCCGGGGCATTGAGAATGATTTCGCCTTCACCCGCGATGTGGGCCAGGCCTTTCTCGACACCTATCCGCAGATCGTCCGTCACCGCATGCATGAGCCCTGGACCGAGGCGGAGCGCGCCCATCAGTTGATGCGCCGCGGGCGCTATGTCGAGTTCAACCTGCTGCATGACCGGGGCACGATTTTCGGCCTGAAGACCGGCGGGAATGTCAATGCCATTCTGATGAGCCTGCCGCCTGAGGTGACCTGGTAGGGGCCGCCTCAGCGCGTTTGGGCGTGTTTGCTCGTCATGTGTCGATAGTCTGACAGGCAAGTTTGCGGTGGGCATATCCGGCAGCCCACCGCAACTGGGAGGCCGAAAAGGTGAGGCGGCAGAGCCGAATATGGCGCAAGCACTGCCGCCTAAAGAACATACAACGAACATACTGTAATATTTTGCTTTCGGCAAAAATCAGCCATGGCGAGGATAGTGCATCAAACTAACGTAATGAAATTCAACAAAACTCATCATAACGCTCAGTAACGCGGTGGCGAATTTTCCCTTGAAGTGGGGGAAATGCCCATCTACAAACACCTTCAGCCCATATGAGGATGCAGCGCGCTCGGGGGGGCGAGCGGTCCGCAAATTGGGCTGGTAGGGCGAGCCGGTGGGGTCGGGGGGCCTCACCGGTCGCTTCTCCCTCCGGTCGCTGCCGGCGGGGGAGGCGCCGTCCCATCACCAGGCTGCCAAAGGGCAGCCAGGCGGCTTTTCCCTCAGGTCGAATTTGTATCGGGGGATAACACGACATCATGGCTGCCGCGGAACCAATGCCATCAGGGAGCGCACAGTTCCGCGGGCGCTACATCAACAAGCTGGATGCGAAGAAGCGCGTCTCCATCCCCGCCGCCTTTCGCGCCGCCCTGGCTGGCCAGCCCCTCGTTCTGCGCCGTTCCAACCGCCTGGGCTGCATCGAGGCCTGGCCCGCCAGTCTGTTTGAAGCCTCGATCACGCCCATCACCCCCGCGGATGTGAACCTCGAGGAGGATGACGACAGCTTCTACGTCAATTACGCCGATACGGTGGACGCCACCCCCGATTCTGAGGGCCGGCTGATCATGGACGCCAAGCTACTGGAGCATGCCGGCATCACCGATTCCATCGCCTTTCTGGGCAAGAACCAGATTTTCGAGCTGTGGGAGCCCAGCGCTGCCGATGCGATGATCGAGGCCGCCCGCGCCCGCGCCCAGGCCCGCGCCATGACCCGCAGGCAGGGCGCATGAGCCATGTTCCGGTCATGCTGGAGGAGGTGCTGCACCACCTCGCCCCCGCGCCAGGCGAAACCCATCTCGATGGCACCTTCGGCGGCGGCGGCTATGCCCAGGCCATCCTGGCCTCCGGCTGCACCCTTTATGCGCTGGACCGCGACCCCGACGCGATTGCCCGCGGCGCCGCCCTGCTCGCCCGTCACCCCGGCCGGCTGCATCTGCTGCAGGCCTGCTTTGGCGATATGGTCTCAGTGCTGGCCGAAGGCGGCATGACCCAGCTTGATGGCGTGGTGCTCGATTTGGGTGTCTCCTCCTTCCAGCTCGATGAGGCGGCGCGGGGCTTCTCCTTTCGCAGCGATGGCCCGCTCGACATGCGCATGGGCCATGACGGGCCGACCGCGGCCGATCTGGTCAATACCCTGCCCGAGGCCGAATTGGCCGATATCCTCTACCAATTCGGCGAGGAGCGGCATTCGCGCCGCATCGCCCGCAATATCGTGGCGGGCCGGCCATTCCACACCACCCTCGCCTTGGCTGAGGTGATCCGCAAATCGGTGCCGCGCGACCCATCGGGGATGGATGGCGCCACCCGCAGCTTCCAGGCGCTGCGTATCAGGGTGAATGACGAACTCGGCGAGATCGAGCGCGGGCTGGCGGGCGCGCTGTCGCTGCTGGCGCCGGGGGGGCGGCTGGTGGTGGTGTCCTTCCATTCGCTGGAAGACCGCATCGTCAAGCGCGTGCTGACCGAGGCGGCGGGGCGCGAGGCGCGGGCCTCGCGCCATGACCCTGCCTCCTGGGCGGTGCGCCCCACCGTCGCCCCCTACCGCCTGCTCACCCGCGGCGCAGAACGCCCCGGCGAGGGGGAAACCCGCTCCAATCCGCGCGCCCGTTCTGCACGGCTGCGCGCCATTATCCGCCTTGAGGGACATCCCGCATGATCAAGCCCCTCTCGCTGCTCACCGGCATCGCCATGGCGGCCGCCATCGGCCATACCTTCGAGGTCAAGCGCTCGGTCACCCTGCTGGACCGAGAGTTGCGCGATATCCGCCGCGGGACTGAGGAGGTGGAGGGCCGCACCCAATTGCTGCAGGCAGAATGGGCCCGGCTGAACGATCAGGAGCGCCTGCGCGGCCTGGCCGACCGCCATCTTTCGGGCCTCTCGCCCATGCAGTCGGGCCAGTTCCAGCGGCTGGACGAGGCGGTGCGCCGGCTGCCCGTCGCCGTGGCCTGGAACGCGCCCCCCTCGCCCTTCGCGCCGCGTGACGAAACCACCATGGCGCTGGCGCAAGCCTGGCTGGCGCCGGCCACGGCCACGGCCGCCGCGCCTGCTCCGGCCCCGGTCACGGCCACAGCCCCGGTCACGGCCACAGCCACGGCCTCGCCCGTGCCTCCGACCACGACCACGAGCGCTGCCGCCCGCCAGCCCGCCGCCCAGCCGGCCGGCAATGCCGCTGCCGCCCAAGCTGTGACCACCCTGGCGACCAGCGCCCAACCGAGCACCCCCGCCACCCGGCCTCCAGCCCCGCCCAGCAGCCCCGCGCGGGCCGCCGAGCCCGCCGCCCAGCGCCCCAGCCAGCTCGCCGATGCCGCCACCATGCGCGCCACCAGGGCCAGCGCCGTCATTCCCGAAGCCCCCACCCGCGCCGCCCAGAGCCTGCCGCCAGTGGCAGCCCCGCCCTCCCGCCAGGGCGAAGCGCCGGCCAGGCCGGCAGCGCCGCCGGCGGTATTGGCTGAGGCCCGCCGCAATAGCCCCGCCCCGCGCGGGGCGGACAGCGCCGCCCTGCCGCCGGTGGCCGCGGCCTATCGCCCCGCCGTTCATGTCCAAAGGGTCGATGGCGGCTCCATGCTGGGCGGCCAGACGAATGGCATGGCCCCGCCGGTGCCCTACATCCGATGAGCGAAGCGCCGATCCACCCCCAGGCCCCCGACCCGGAAAGCGCCCCAGCCGGCCGCACCCAGGGCCGGCCGATCGGCAGCGAGATGCAGCGCAGCTGGCGCCCTGCCCAGCAGGCCCGCCCACTTGCCATCTCGCGCGGGCGGGTGCTCTTCGCCGCCTTTGGCTTCACCGGGCTCTTCGCCGCCGTGGCCCTCAAGGCGACGGATGCCACCATCATCTCGCCCAGCCTGCCGCGCATGGCGCCCCCCGCCGCCAGGGCGCAGGTGGCCGATACCGCCGTCAGCCGGGCCGAGATCATCGACCGCAATGGCGAGGTGCTCGCCGTCTCGGTGCGCGGCCTCGCGCTGTATGCCCGGCCCAATCTGCTGGAAAACCCCACCCGCCTGGCGCAGCAGCTCAACCAGATTCTGCCCCATCTGTCGCGGGCGCATCTGCTTGAGCGGCTGACGCTGGACAGCAACTGGGTCTATCTCGACCGCTTCATCACCGAAGAACAGCAGACCCGCATCAATAGCCTGGGGCAGATTGGCCTGGGCTTTGAGGTGGCCGAGCGCCGGCAATATCCGCGTGGGCGGGATGCAGCGCATGTGCTGGGCGCGGTGGGCGCCGATGGTCAGGCGCGTGGCGGCGTGGAGCAATGGTTCGACGAGCGCCTGCAGGCCAGCCGCGCGCCGCTGCGCCTGTCCATCGATATCCGCGTCCAGCGCGAATTGCGCGAGGCGGTGGAGGCCCAGCGCGCCCTGCACAATGCCCTGGGCGGTGCGGCGGTGATGATGGATATCCGCTCCGGTGAGATCATCGGCATGGTGAGCAACCCAGATTTCGTCGCCTCCGACCTCACCTCCGCCACCGCCACCTCAATGTTCAACCGGGTGACCACGGGGGTTTACGAGCCGGGCTCGACCTTCAAGCTCTTCACCACCGCCATGGCGCTCGAACTGGGGGTGACCTCCGTCAATGGCGGCTATGACGCCACGCGGCCGATCCAGCTTCCCCAAGGGCGCAGCATCAGCGATGACCACGCCCAGTCGCGCTGGCTGAGCGTGCCTGAGATCGTCGCCTTCAGTTCCAATATCGCCAGCGCGCATATGGCCATGGCGGTGGGCCGGCAGCGGCACCGCGAATTCCTCGAACGCATGGGCATGCTGGACCGCCAGAGCATGGAGTTGCCCGGCATCGCCCGCCCGCTCTGGCCGCGCGGGCGCAGTTGGCAGGATGTCTCGACCATGACCATCGGCTTTGGCCATGGCATTGCCGTCACCCCCATGCAGGTGGTGACCGGCATCGCCGCGCTGACCAATGGGGGCATTCTCTTCAACCCCACCTTGCTGGCCCAGGGCGATGGCGAGACGCGTGATGGCATCCGGGTGGTCAGTGAGCGCACCAGTGAGACGATGCGCCGGCTGATGCGCCTGGTGGTGACCCATGGCACCGGCTCACGCGCGGATGCGCCGGGCTATTTCGTCGGCGGCAAGACCGGCACGGCGCAGAAGCTGGACAGTCGGGGCCAGTATATGCGCGGGCGCAACGTGGTCTCCTTCGTCGGTGCCTTCCCGATCAACGCACCGCGCTATGCGCTTTATGTGATGCTCGATGAGCCGCATGCCAGGGCCGAGACAGGCGGCCATGCCACCGCAGGGCTGATCGCAGCGCCGGTCTTCCGGCGGATCGTGGAGCGCACGGGGCCCATGCTGGGCCTGACCCCGGAGATGGAGCGCGGCGCCATCATCCAGGCCGGCATGGCATTGCCCTTCGGCGGCCGGCCCGCCCGGGTGACCATTCCCAACGCCGCGCCGGTGGCGCCCGTGGCGGCGGCACCGGTCGCTCCGCGCCCGGCTGCGCCCAGCGGCCCCCGGGCCAATACCGCGCCCAGCCCCGCAATGCAGGGCTTTACGCCCACACCGGCACCCATCCGCCGCACCGATGCCATAGTCGGCGGGCCGCGGGTGCAACTGGTCAATAATACCCCTGCCAATACCCCCCGGGGAGGGGAAGCCACCCTTGCGGCTCGATGACCTCGCCGCCGGGCTTATACCGCACACAGCGCCGCTGCCCGGCGCCGTGCAGGGCATCACCGCCGACAGTCGGGCTGTAAGCCCCGGCATGATTTTTGCGGCATTGCCCGGCGCCCGGCTGGATGGCCGCGCCTTTATTCCCGCTGCGGTGGCGGCCGGTGCGGCGGCGATCCTGGCGCCCGAGGGCAGTGTCTGGCCTGCCGGCGTGCCCCCCCGCCCCTTGCTGCTGGCCGCCGATGCCCGCGCCGCCCTGGCCCATATGGCCGCCCGGCTGGCCGGGCCGCAGCCGGGCGTGATCGCCGCCATCACCGGCACCAATGGCAAGACCAGCACGGCCGATTTCCTGCGCCAGATATTTGGCGCCGGGCGGGCCGCCAGCCTGGGCACGCTGGGGCTCATCGCCCCAGGCTTCGCCCCCGGTGAGAGCCTGACGACGCCCGACCCGGTTTCGCTGCACGCCATGCTGGCGGCGCTGGCGCGGGCCGGGATCGAGCATCTGGCCATGGAGGCCAGCAGCCATGGGCTGGACCAACGCCGGCTGGATGGGGTGCAGCTGGCGGTGGCCGGCTTTACCAACCTCACCCGCGACCATCTCGATTACCATGGCGATATGGCGGCCTATCGCGCCGCCAAGCTCAGGCTGTTTGACACGCTGCTGCCGATGGCTGGGGCCGGCGCCTTCAGCACCGAGGCGGATGGGCAAACCCAGAACGCCCTGCGCGCCATCGCCGCGGCGCGGCGCCTGCGGCTGCTCAGCGTGGGTGCGGCGGGCGATGACATCCGGCTGGAAGACGCGACCGCCCTGCCCGATGGCCAGGCGCTGACATTGCGCATCTTCGGCCGGGCGCATGGCCTGCACCTGCCGCTGCCTGGCCGCTTCCAGGCCGATAACGCGCTGCTGGCGGCGGCCTTGGCCATCCTCACCGGCATGGGCGAGGCGGCGGTGCTGGAGGCCCTGCCCCGGCTGGTGGGCGTGCGCGGCCGGATGGAGCTGGCCGGGCGCACCGCCGGGGGTGCTGCCGCCTATGTCGATTACGCCCATACCCCCGATGCGCTGGAGCGCCTGCTGGCAGCTTTGCGCCCGCACACCCATGGCAGGCTCATTTGCGTCTTCGGCGCGGGCGGCGAGCGGGACCCGGGCAAGCGCCCGCTGATGGGGGCGGTGGTGGCGGCCGGGGCCGATCTCGCCATCATCACCGATGACAATCCGCGCGGCGAGGACCCGGCCGCCATTCGCGCCGCCATCCGCGCCGCAGCGCCCGATGCGATCGAGATTGGCGACCGCCGGGCCGCCATTGCTGAAGCGGTTGCCATGCTGCGCGCCGGCGATGTGCTGGTGGTGGCGGGCAAGGGCCATGAAACCGGCCAGACCATGGCCGGCATCACCACCGCTTTTGATGACGCGGCCGTGCTGCGGGGATTATTGGCATGAGCACGCTATGGACCAGCGCCGAGTTGCGTGCCGCCACGGGCGGGCGGCTGGAGGCCGAGCTGGGCGTCAGCCGTATTGGGTTTGACAGCCGGCAGGTCGAGGCGGGGGATCTCTTTGTGGCGCTCAAGGCGGCGCGGGATGGGCATGATTTCGTGCCCGCCGCCTTCGCCGCCGGCGCCGCGGCGGTGATGGTCGAACATGGCGCGGATTCGCGCGGCCTTATGGTGGCCGATACGCTGGCGGCCCTGCAGGCGCTGGGCCGGGCGGGGCGCGCGCGCAGCACGGCGCGCATCGTCGCCGTCACCGGCAGCGTGGGCAAGACCACGACAAAGGAGATGCTGCGCCTGGCACTCGGCGCCTTCGGGCCGACCCATGCGGCGGCGGCGAGTTTCAACAACCATATCGGCGTGCCCACCACCTTGGCGAATATGCCGCGTGATGCTGCCTTTGCCGCCATCGAGCTGGGCATGAATAATCGCGGCGAGATCGCGCCGCTGGCCCGGATGGCGCGGCCGCATGTCGCCATCATCACCACCATCGGCTCCGCCCATCTGGGCCGGATGGGCAGTCTCGATGAGATTGCGGCCGAGAAGGGCGATATTCTGCAGGGGCTGGAGCCTGGTGGCACCGCCATTCTGCCGGCGGATAGCGCCTATTTCCCGGCGCTGCGGGCCCGTGCAGGGCGGGTGCTGAGCTTCGGCCTGGCCGAGGGCGCGGATATTCGGCTGCTGGCCTATGAAGCGGGGGCTGAGGGCGGGCGGGCGTCCATCGCCACGCCGGCTGGGGCGCTGGAGCTGGTGCTGGCCGCCCCTGGCCGGCATCTGGCGGAAAATGCCACCGCCGTGCTCGCGGCCATCCATGCGCTGGGGCTGGATATCGCCCAGGCCGCGCGCGCGCTGGAGCATTTCGGCGCCGGTCCCGGGCGGGGGCAGCGCCGCACCATTGCCGCACCGGGCGGGGCGGCGCTGCTGCTGGATGAAAGCTATAATGCCTCCGGCCCCTCGGTGCTGGCGGCGCTGGCGGTGTTGAAGGCGCAGCCCGGCCGCCGCGTGGCCATTTTGGGTGACATGCTGGAACTGGGCGAACACGGCCCTGCCATGCATCTGGCGCTCGCCCCCGCAGTGGCGGAGAGCGTGGACCTGCTCCATACCGTGGGCCCGCTGATGGGGGCCATGCTGGCCAGCCTGCCGGTGGGGCTTCGCGGCCATGCGGCGGCGGATTCCACTGCCCTCGCGCCGCTCATGCGCGCGGCCTTGCGTGCCGATGATGCGGTGCTGGTGAAAGGCTCGCTGGGCATGCGCATGGCCACCATCATTCTCGCTCTGGATACGCCGTCATGATCCCGCTGCTGCTGGCACCGCTTTCGGATGATTTCATCCTCTTCAACCTGGCCCGCTACCTGACCTTCCGGGCCGGTGCGGCCTGTATGACCTCGCTGTTCATCGCGCTGGTCTTCGGTGCGCGGGTGATCAATTGGCTGCGCAGTTTTCAGCGCGGCGGCCAGCCGATCCGCGAGGATGGGCCGGAATCGCATTTGCTCACCAAGAAGGGTACGCCCACCATGGGCGGTGTGCTCATCCTGCTGGCCTTGACGGTCTCCATCCTGCTCTGGGCCGATTTGCGCAATGGCTTTGTCTGGGCGGTGCTGATGGTGACTTTGGGCTATGGGGCGCTCGGGTTTTATGATGACTGGCTGAAGGTGACCAAGCGCAACACCCGTGGCGTTTCCAGCCGGGGCAAGTTGGTGGCGCAGGCCGGGCTTGGGCTGGTGACCGCGCTGTGGCTGGTGTGGCTGCTGCCGCCTGGGCTTTCCACCAACCTCGCCCTTCCCTTTCTGAAGGACACGCTGGTGCCCTTCTCCATCCTGTTTCCCTTCATTGCCATGTTCGTGATGATGGGCGCCTCCAATGCGGTGAACCTGACCGATGGGCTGGATGGGCTGGCCATTGTGCCGGTGATGATCGCCGGTGCCGTCTTTGCGCTCATCGCCTATCTGGTGGGCAACCGCATTTTTGCCGATTACCTGCAATTGCATGCGGTGCCGGGCGCGGGCGAGTTGGCGGTGTTCTGCTCGGCGCTGATCGGCGCCTCGCTCGGCTTTTTGTGGTTCAATGCGCCGCCGGCGGCGGTGTTCATGGGCGATACCGGCAGCCTGGCCTTGGGCGGCGCGCTGGGGGGCATCGCGGTCGCCACCAAGCATGAAATCGTGCTGGCCATTGTGGGCGGCCTGTTCGTGGTGGAGACGCTCTCGGTCATTATCCAGGTGTTCTGGTTCAAGCGCACCGGGCGGCGGGTGTTTCTGATGGCGCCGCTGCACCATCATTTCGAGAAGAAGGGCTGGGCCGAGCCCACCATCGTCATCCGCTTCTGGATCATCGCCATGGTGCTGGCGCTGGTCGGGTTATCGACGTTGAAAATCCGGTGAGCCCCTTCGCAGGTCAATCCATCGCCGTGGTGGGGCTTGGCAAGGCCGGGCTGCCGGCGGCGCTGCGCCTGCGCGACTGGGGGGCCGCGGTGACCGTGTGGGATGACCGGGAGGCCGCGCGGGCCGAGGCCGCAGCGGCGGGGCTGCACGTGGCTGACCCGGCGGCGGATTTTCGCTTTGATGCGCTGCTGCTCTCGCCTGGCATCCCGCATATCCTGCCGCGGGTGCATCCGGCGGCGGCGGCGGCGCGGGCGGCGGGCGCGCCGATTTTGGTCGATGCGGAATTTTTGTTCCGCGCGGTGCGGGCGGCGGGGAGTGGCGCGCGCTTTGCCGGCATCACCGGCACCAATGGCAAATCCACCACCACGGCGCTGCTGGGGCATATTCTGGCCAGCACCGGGCGGGAGGTTGCGGTGGGCGGCAATCTGGGCACGGCGGCGCTTTCGATGCCCATTCTACCTGATGAGGGCGTATATGTCCTCGAAATGTCTTCCTACATGCTGGAACGAATCGATATTTTGCGATTCAACTCAGCAGTCATGCTGAATCTCAGCCCCGATCATCTGGACCGCCATGGCGACATGGACGGTTACCGCGCTGCCAAGGCCCGCATTTTTGCGCGCGCGCAGGCGGGGGATCTGTGCCTGCTCGGCGATGATGATGATCTGACGCGAGAGGCGATATCGGGGGCGGTGCATATCTCGGGCGAGCACGCCACGCCCGGCGGCATCTGGGCGGTGGATGGGGTGCTGCAGGATGAATCGGGCGTGATCATGGATTTGGCCGGGGCGCCCACCCTGCCCGGCCGCCATAATGCCCAAAACGCCGCCGCCGCCTGCGCCATGGCGCTGCATCTGGGCGTGTCCCGCGCGGCCCTGGCCCCCGCACTGCGCAGCTATCCCGGCCTGCCGCATCGCGCCGAATGGGTGGGCACCCATCGCGGCGTGCGCTTCATCAATGACAGCAAGGCCACCAATGCTGACAGCACGGCCCGCGCGCTGGAAAGCTATGCGAGGGTCATCTGGATTGCCGGCGGCACCGGCAAGGAGGGGGGCATCGCCTCCCTCGCGCCATGGTTCCCACGCATCGCCCATGCCTTTCTGATCGGCCGCGACGGGGAGGCCTTCGCCGCCAGCCTGGCCGAGGCCGGGGTTGCGCATACGGTGCTGGAGACCCTGGAACAGGCGGTGCCGGCCGCCGCCGAAAAGGCCTTTGCCGGGCTGGCCGATATCGTCCTGCTCTCGCCCGCCGCCGCCAGTTGGGACCAGTTCACCGGCTTCGATGCCCGCGGTGAGGCCTTTCGTGCCCTCGTGCAGGAGCTTGGCTGATGGAAGTCTCACGCACCGACACCTCGATCCTGGGCCGCTGGTGGTGGGGGGTGGATCGCTGGACCATGGCGGCGCTGTTCGCGCTGGTGGTGATGGGCTGCATCATGGCGCTGGCCACCGGCTCGTCGCGCATGCGCGACCTTTCGGCCACCGCACAGGTGGTGCGGCAATTGATCTTCCCCTCCATGGCGCTGGTGCTGATCGTGGGCATTTCGCTGCTGCCGCCGAAATGGGTGGTCCGTCTGGCCTTGCTGGGCTGCGTGGCCGCGCTGGGGTTGACCGCACTCACCTTGGTGATGGGCACCGAGATCAAGGGTGGCCGGCGGTGGCTGCATATTGCTGGCCAATCGGTGCAGCCGAGCGAATTCCTCAAGCCCTTCCTCGCCGTGGTCTGCGCCTGGCTGATGGTGCAGGCGCAATCCTTCGGCCGCTATCCAGCCCTGGTGGTGGCGGCGATTCCGGTGGGCGTCGCGCTGGTCATCCTCAAGCAGCAGCCCGATGTCGGCATGGCGATTGTGATCATCGCGGTGTTTTTCGCCCAGGCCTTCCTGGCCGGGCTGCCGATGATGCTGATCATGGTCGGCGGCGTGGGCGTGCTGGCGGTGGGCGTGTTGGCTTACACCATGCATGGCCATGTGCGCATGCGTATCGACACCTATCTGAACCCGCCGCCGCCTGGGCCCAATATCACCCAGGAGGAGCGCTCTCTGCAGGCCTTTGGCAATGGCGGGCTCTGGGGCCAGGGCCCGGGCGAGGGCCGGGTGAAGGCCAATCTGCCCGATGCCGATGCCGATTTCGTCTTTGCCGTGGTGGGCGAGGAATTCGGCCTTGTTGTCTGCCTCGCTCTGCTGCTCATTTTTGCCTTTGTGGTGCTGCGCGGCCTGGCGCGGCTGCTGCATGAGCGTGACATGTTCGTGGCGCTGGCGGCGGCGGGGCTGCTCACCCAATTCGGCCTGCAGGCCTTCGTCAATATGGGCAGCACGCTGCGGCTTATTCCCACCAAGGGCATGACCTTGCCGCTGGTGAGCTATGGCGGCTCCTCCATGCTGGGCATTGCCATTGGCATGGGCATGCTGCTGGCGCTGACCCGGCGGCGCGGCCCGCGCAGCGAAGTGCCCTCATGAGCCGCCCCATCGCCATCGCCGCCGGCGGCACCGGCGGCCATCTCTTTCCGGCCGAGGCGCTGGCTGCGGAGTTGTCCGCCCGTGGTGAGGCGGTGGCGCTGTTCACCGATGCGCGCAGCAGCGCCTTCGCCTCCAATGCTTTTTCCCATGCCGAGCGTTTCGTGCTGAAGGGCGAGGGCATTGCCGGGCGGGGGGTGCGCAAGGCCCTGCGCGGGGCTATGCAACTGACGGCGGGCACCTGGCAGGCGAGGGGGATTTTGCAGCGGCTGCAAGCCCGCGCGGTGGTGGGTTTTGGCGGCTATCCGGCGATTCCACCGGCGCTGGCCGCCCTCAGCCTGGGCGCCGCCCGGCCGGTGCTGGTGCTGCATGAGCAAAATGGCGTGCTGGGCCGCGCCAACCGCTTTCTGGCCACCCGCGCCGATGCGCTGGCACTCTCCTTCGCCGATACCCAGCGCGTGCCGCAGGGTGCGCGGGTGCATGTGGTGGGCAATCCGGTGCGCCCGGCGCTGCAGGCGCTGGCCGGCCAGGCCTATCCGGGCACGGAGGGCGGGTTGCGGCTGCTGGTGCTGGGCGGCTCGCTGGGCGCGCGGGTGTTTTCCGACCTCGTGCCCGCCGCCGTCGCCGCCCTGCCGGCCGAGCTTCGCACCCGGCTGATGGTCACCCAGCAATGCCGTGCTGAGGATCTGGACCGGGCGCGGGCCGCCTATGCGGGCCTGGGGGTTCCGGCGGAACTCTCGCCCTTCTTCCCCGATGTGGCGCGGCATTTGTCGGTGGCGCATCTGGTGGTGGCGCGCGCGGGCGCCTCGACGATTGCCGAACTGGCCTGCGCCGCCCGCCCGGCCCTGCTGGTGCCGCTGCCCAATGCGATTGATGACCACCAAAGCGCCAATGCCCATGTGCTCAGCGATGTGGGTGCGGCGCGGCTGCTGCCCCAGCATGGCCTGACGCCTGAGATGCTGGCGGCGGAAATGGCGGGTTTTCTGAATTTTCCGGCACGGATGCAGGCGGCATCGCTGGCCGGTGCTACCATCGCCCGGCCCGGCGCGGTGCGTGAATTGGCCGACCTCATTCTCTCTCTCATCAAGGAGCGCCAGTAATGCGCGCGCTACCGCTCTCCATCGGCACCATCCATTTTGTCGGCATTGGCGGCATTGGGATGTCGGGCATTGCCGAGGTGCTGAACAATCTGGGCTACTCCGTCCAGGGCAGCGATATGGCGGAGGGGGCGAATATCGCCCGGCTGCGCGCCGCTGGCATTGCAGTGACCATTGGCCATGCGGCGGAGAATCTGGGCACCGCCCAGGTCGTTGTGGTCTCGACCGCGGTGAAGAAGGACAATCCCGAGGTTCAGGCCGCGCGCATGCGCATGCTGCCCGTGGTGCGCCGGGCCGAGATGCTGGCCGAGTTGATGCGGCTGAAATGGGCCATCTCCATCGGCGGCACCCATGGCAAGACCACCACCACCAGCCTCGTCGCCGCCGTGCTGGAGGCCGCCCGGCTCGACCCCACGGTGATCAATGGCGGCATCATCAATGCCTATGGCACCAATACCCGCCAGGGTGCCGGCGAATGGATGGTGGTGGAGGCCGATGAGAGCGACGGCTCCTTCCTCCGCCTGCCCAGCACGGTGGCCATTGTCACCAATATGGACCCTGAGCATCTCGACCATTGGGGCACGGGCGAGGCGATGCGCGAGGGTTTTAAGCAATTCGTCTCCAATATTCCCTTTTATGGCTTTGCGGTGCTTTGCGTGGATCATCCCGATGTGCAGGCGATGATCCCGCATCTGGACCGGCGCATTGTCACCTATGGGTTTTCTCCCCAGGCCGATGTGCGGGCGGAAAAACTGCTGACCGACCGGCTCGGCGCCACCTTTGAAGTGGTGGTGCAGGACCGCGCGACCGGCCGGGCGCGCAGCCTCAAACCCTTCCGCCTGCCCATGCTGGGCGCGCATAATGTGCAAAATGCCCTCGCCGCCATTGCGGTGGGGGTCGAGATGGATGTGCCGGAGGATACGATCCGCGCCGCCCTCGCAGGCTTCAAGGGCGTGAAGCGCCGCTTCACCCGGGTGGGCGAGGTGGGTGGCATCACCATCATCGATGATTACGGCCACCACCCGGTGGAAATCGCCGCCGTGCTCAAGGCAGCACGCCAGGCCGGCGCGCGGGATGTCATCGCGGTCGTGCAGCCGCATCGCTACAGCCGGCTTGAGGCGCTGTTCGAGGATTTCTGCAAGTGCATGAATGATGCCGGCACGGTGATCGTGGCCGATGTCTATGCCGCGGGCGAAGCGCCGATCGAGGGCTTTGACAAGGATGCGCTGGTGGATGGGTTGCGCGCGCGCGGCCATCGCTCGGTGGTGCCGCTGCCGGGGGCGGAGACGCTGCCTGATATGATCCATGCCATCGCCAAGCCGGGCGATTACGTGGTCTTTCTGGGGGCGGGCACCATCACCAATTGGGCGCATGCGCTGCCGGAAAAATTGGCGGCGCTGCAGGGGCCGAATTACACGAGCCGGCGGGCATGAGGATGCAGCCCATCACCCAGGCCATTCCCGCCATTCGCGGCCGCGTGCAGGCAGGGGTGGCGCTTGCACCCTTCACCTGGTTTCGCGTCGGCGGCCCGGCGGAATGGCTGGTGCGGCCGGCCGACGCGCAGGATGTGTGTGACCTGCTGGCGGGCCTGCCAGCCGCCACGGCGCTGACGGTGATCGGTGCTGCCTCCAACCTCATCATCCGCGATGGCGGCATCCCGGGCGTGGTGCTGCGCCTGGCGCGCGGCTTTGCCGAGATTGTGGTGGAGGAGGGCGGCATCATCGCCGGTGCGGCGGCGCTCGATGCCACGGTGGCCGAACATGCTGCGGCTGCCGGGCGCATCGGGCTGGAATTTCTCTCCGGCATTCCAGGCAGCATCGGCGGTGCGGTGGCGATGAATGCCGGCGCCTATGGCGCCGAGATGAAGGACGCGCTGGATTGGGTGGAATTGGCCACTGCCGAGGGCGTGCTCCGCCTGCCGGCTGCGGCGCTGCATCTGGCCTATCGCCATGCCACCTTGCCGGAGCGCGCTGTCGTGGTTCGCGCGCGGCTGCGCACGCAACCCGGCGATGCATCCCCGCGCATGGCGGAAATCCGCGCCGCGCGTGAGGCGACGCAGCCCATTCGCGCCCGCACCGGCGGCAGCACCTTTCGCAACCCGGAAGGCCAAAAGGCCTGGGCCCTGATCGATGCCGCCGGCTGCCGCGGCATGCGCCTGGGTGCGGCGCAGGTGAGCGAGAAACACTGCAATTTCCTGCTCAATCTGGGTGGCGCCACGGCCGCCGATATCGAAGGCCTGGGCGAGGCGGTGCGCGCGCGGGTGCGCGCCCATTGCGGGGTTGACCTGCATTGGGAAATCGCCCGGCTGGGGGTGGCGGCATGAGGGATATCGCCGTCCTGCTGGGTGGGATTTCCGCCGAGCGCGAGGTCAGCCTCAACACCGGCGCGCAGGTGATGGCCGCCCTGGCCGAGGCCGGTTTTTCGCCACGCGCCATTGATGTGGGCGCGGATCTGGGCGCGCTGGTCACAGCACTCATCAATCCACGCCCCGATGCGGTGTTCAATGCGCTGCATGGGCGCTTTGGCGAGGATGGCTGCATTCAGGGCGTGCTGGATTGGCTGGGCCTGCCCTATACCCATTCGGGGGTGCGCGCCTCGGCCCTGGCGATGGACAAGGCGGCGGCCAAGGCGGTGTTTGCCGCCCATGGCCTGCCGGTGGCGCGCCATAGCGAGGTGAGCGCCCAAGCGCTGGAGGCGGCAGACCCCCTGCCCCGCCCCTTCGTGCTCAAGCCGGTCAATGAAGGTTCCTCGGTGGGTGTTTCGATCCTGCGCGAGGGCGATAATCGCCGGGCCGATATCGCCCGGGGCTGGACGCATGGCAGCCGGATCATGGCGGAGGAATTCATCCCCGGCCGCGAATTGACCGTGGCCGTGATGGGCGAGCGGGCACTCACCGTCACCGAGATCGAGACCTCCCTGGCCTTTTATGATTACGAGGCGAAATACGCCGAGGGCGGCAGCCATCATCGCCTGCCCGCCGCGGTGCATCCGGCCATCGCGCAGCAGGCGATGGAGGTGGCCCTGGCCGCGCATCAGGCGCTGGGCTGCCGCGGCGTCTCGCGCGCGGATTTCCGCTATGATGATACGGCGGGCGAGCCGGGCCGGCTGGTGTTGCTGGAGGTGAATACCCAGCCGGGCATGACCCGCACCTCGCTGCTGCCCGAACAGGCGGCGCATTGCGGCATTGCCTTCCCCGCACTCTGCCGCTGGCTGGTGGAGGAGGCCCGCCATGGCGGCTAAGCCACCCGCCCGCCCCGCCACGCGTGAGCCCATCGCGGCCCGCGCGCGGGCGACAAAGCCAAGCCCCGGCGCGCAGCGGCCCAGCGGCACCAAGCTGTGGCTGCGCCGGCAGCGGCACCTGCTGCGCCCGCTCCTGCTGGGGCTGAGTGGCCTTGCCGCCTGCGCGCTCATCATCGGCGCGGTGCTGGCGGCCGACCCGGCGGCGCGGCTGCGCGGCCTGGCCTCGGCCATCAGCGGCACCGGCATTGGCTTCAGCGTGCAGGAGGTCCGCGTGGAGGGGCGCGAATACACCCCGCGCGACATCTTCGAGGCGGCCTTGGGCGTCAAACGCGGCGATGCGACGCTGGGCTTTTCACCCGCCGAGGCGCGCGCGCGGCTGGAGGCCTCGGCCTGGATCGAGACCGCGCATGTGGAGCGCCGCCTGCCCGGCACCATCATCGTCCGCATCAAGGAACGCCGCGCCTTCGCCATCTGGCAGCGTGAAGGCCAGTTCTCCATCATCGACCGCGAGGGGCGGGTGATGCAGTCCAACAATGTGGGCGCCTTCGGGCCGCTGCCGCTGGTGGTGGGTTTGGGTGCCAATGCCGGGGCGGCGGGCATCATCGATCTGTTGCGGGCACAGCCAAGCATTGCCGGCAGGGTTGAGGCGGCGGTGCGTGTCTCCGAAAGGCGGTGGAACCTGCGCCTGACCGGTGGCGCTGATATCCTGCTGCCCGAGGGACATGAGGCCGCGGCCATCACCCGCCTCGTTGAACTTCATGCGCGCGATCGGCTGCTCGACCGCCCGCTCGCCACCGTCGATATGCGCCTGCCTGACCGTCTGGTGGTGCGCATGAACCCCGCCCCCACCGCCACACCGCCGCCTATCAACCCGACCCAAGTCCGGAGCAACCGTGGATGAACCAGCTGGTCCGCTTCACGCCCCCCGCCACCGAATTGCCCGCGCGCGGCCAGCGCCGGCGCGCGGCGCGATCGGGCAATTTCGGCGTGCTGGATATCGGCACGACGAAGATCGTCTGCGTCATCGGCCGCATCGAGGGTGATGGCACGCCCCGCGCGCTGGGCTTTGGCTGGCAGAAGGCGGTGGGCGTCAAGGCGGGTTCGATCATCGACCTCGAAGCGGCGGAACTGGCCATCCGCGCCGCCGTCGCCCAGGCCGAGGAGATGGCCGACGTTCAGCTCCGCGGCGTCATCGTCAACCTCTCCTGCGGCCAGCCGGGCAGCCGCAGCCAGAATGTGCAATGGCCCATCGGCGGCCGCGCGACGACGGAGGCCGATTTGCGCGCCATGCTCCATGAGGGCCGCAGGCGGGCCGAGGCCGAGGGCCGCTCGGTCCTGCATGCCCTGCCGCTGGGCTTCACGGTGGATGCAACGCCTGGCGTGCCCGACCCGCGCGGCATGGTGTGCGATACGCTCTCGGCGCGGCTGCATGTTGTCGATGCGGCGGAGAATGCGCTCTCCAACCTCGCGCTGTGCCTCAGCCGCTGCGACCTCGATGTGGAGGAGGTGGTCTGCGCCCCCTTCGCTGCCGGCCTTGCCTGCCTTGATGAGGATGAGGCAGAGCTGGGCACCGTCATCATCGAGATGGGCGGCGGCACCACCTCACTCGCCGTATTTGCCGATGGCCACCTGGCCCATACCGCGCAACTGCCCATTGGTGGCTGGCAGGTGACCAACGACCTCGCCCGCGTTCTCTCCACCCCCATCGCCCATGCCGAGCGGCTGAAGACGATGCATGGCAGCGCGTTGGAGGGCGATGACCGCGGCGAGATGCTGCCCGTGCCGCAAGTGGGCGAGACGGATGAGCATCTGGCCCGTGTGCCGCGGCGGATGATCACCTCCATCATCCGTCCGCGCGTTGAGGAAACCTTCGAAATCCTGCGCGATCGGCTGGAGAATGCCGACCTGCCGCGGGATATGACGCGGCGCATCGTGCTGACGGGCGGCGCGAGCCAGTTGATCGGCGTGAGCGAACTCGCATCGCGGGTGCTGGACCGGCCAATCGGCCAGATTCGCATCGCCCGCCCGCGCCAGGTGCGTGGCCTGCCAGAGACGGTATCCGGGGCCTCTTTTTCCACGGCCGTTGGGCTGATGCATTGGGCTGGTGGGCATGGCCGCCCGGTCATCGATTTGGGGCAGGCACCCACCGAGCCTGGTGCCCTTCGCCGGCTCGGCGAATTCCTCCGCCGGTGGTGGTGAGGAGCAAGACGGTAACGCCACAGACCTAAATCCTGTGGATAAGGTGCAACACGGTGAAATTCCCCGGCATGGGGCAGACTCGACTCGCAAAAGCGCCCTAAACAAAGATCGGACGGAGAACTCCCATGACCCTGAACCTCACGCTACCCGTGGCCCAACATACGGATTTTTCCCCCCGCATCGCCGTGATCGGCGTGGGCGGCGGTGGAACCAATGCCGTCAACAACATGATCGCCTTGGGTCTGGAGGGCGTGGATTTCGTCGTCGCCAATACCGATGCGCAATCGCTGGTGCATAGCCGGGCCGAAAGGCGGGTGCAGCTTGGGCCGCATTTGACCCAGGGCCTTGGCGCCGGCGCCAAGCCCGAGATCGGCCGCGCCGCCGCCGAGGAAGCGACCGACGAACTCGCCCGCCATATCGAGGGCTGCCACATGGTGTTCATCACCGCCGGCATGGGCGGTGGCACGGGCACGGGGGCCGCACCGGTCATCGCCCGCATGGCGCGTGAGCGCAATGTGCTGACCGTGGGCGTGGTGACAAAGCCCTTCGATTTCGAAGGCGCGAAGCGCAAGCGCGCCGCCGATCAGGGCATCGAGGAATTGCAGCAATTCGTCGATACGCTGATCGTGATCCCCAACCAGAACCTCTTCCGTCTGGCCAATGAGCGCACGACCTTCGCCGAGGCCTTCAAGATGGCCGATAATGTCCTCTATATGGGCGTGAAGGGCGTGACCGACCTGATGGTCAATCCCGGCCAGGTGAATCTCGACTTCGCCGATATCCGCACCGTGATGGCGGAGATGGGCAAGGCGATGATGGGCACCGGCGAGGCCGAGGGCGATGAACGTGCCGTGAAGGCCGCCGAAGCCGCCATCTCCAACCCGCTGCTGGAAGACACCTCTATGCGTGGGGCGCGGGGGGTTCTGATCTCCCTCACCGGTGGTTATGACCTCACCCTCTTCGAGGTGGATGAGGCGGTGAACCGCATCCGCAAGGAAGTGGATGACGAGGCCAATATCATCTTCGGCTCCTCCATCGATGAAACGCTGAATGGCCGCGTGCGCGTCTCCGTCGTCGCCACCGGTATTGATCTGGCGGTGGCCAATACCATTGCCCCGCCGGAGCCCGCGCCGAGGCTCTCGCTGGTGACGCCGCCGCCGGTGCCCCGCGCCGCACCCGCGCCGAGCCCGGCCGCCATGATGCCGCGCCGGCCGAGCACGGTGCTGGGCAATGGCCCGGGTGTTCTGCGCGCCGCCTCCAATATGAGCGGCGTTCAACATCAGGCGCCGCCGCAGCTGCAGGCAGCACCTGTGGAGCAGGAATTGCTCCAGCCGATGCCGATGCCCGCGCCGCAGCCGGTGTATCAGCGCGAGGCTCCGGCAGAGCGCCAGCAGCAATCCTTCGAACCCCAGCCGCCGGCGGGTTTCCGCGGTATGTTCCGCAATGTGACGGGGCTGATGAAGCGGCAGATGCCCGCAGCAGCCGAGGCCCCGGCCCCGCGGCTGGAGCCGATCAGCAATCCCCGCCCGCTCAGCCGGCCCCCCGCGCAGGATGAAATGGACATCCCCGCCTTCCTGCGCCGCCAATCCAACTGATTGACGGCGACTGGCGTAGTCGGCTACGGCCGATCCATGCGTCTGCTTTATATTTCGGTGCACGAGCCGGCTGAGTTCGATGACATTACAATGCTGCATGGCCTGGGGCATGAGGTCTTCCCCCTGGGCCATTATTTCGGGCCGGCACTGGATGAAGGCCGGCTGAGGCCGGAGATCGACCTCGGCCCCGGCCTGCCTGCCCTGCGCGCGGCTTTTTATGCCACGGGCTGCCGCTTTGATGTTCGTGACATTCTGCACAGCCTGCATCTCACGGCGGAGTTCATCGCATTATTCGATGCCACCATCGTGATGTTTCTCTGGCCCGCCATTGACCGCAACTGGGCGGCGCTGCGCACCCGGCCCATCATCCTGCGCACCATTGGCCAGGGCCTTGATGTCTTCGAGCAAGACCATGCGCGGCTGCGGGGCGAAGGCGTGCGGCTGGTGCGCTATGCTGCGGCCGAGGCGGCGCAGACAGGCTATGCCGGCGCCGATGCGCTGATTCATCTGGGCAAGAACCCGGCCGAATTCGAGCCCTGGCAGGGCGGGCTGGCGCAGGTGCTCAGCTTCGCCGCCGCCTTCGAGCAGCGTTACCCGGCGGAGTTCCAATTGTGGCGGCAATCCGTCCATGGCCTGCCGGCATGGCTGGGCGGGCGCTCCAACCCGCCCTTTGAGGGGGTGATTGGCGGCGTGGATTGGCAGAAGCAGCGCGAGTTGCTGCGCGACTGCCGGGCCTATTTTTACTGCTCGGGCCTGGCACTGCCCTATACGCTGAACTTTATCGAGGCCTGGATGGCGGGCATTGCTGTGGTGGTGATGGACCCCGCCGCCGCCGGCCATGGCCATGCCTATTGGGAGATCGGCCAGATCATCACCCCGGGCGTGGATTGCCTGCTGGTGCGCGATGCGCGCGAGGCAGCGGCCGCGCTGCGTGCGCTGCTCGCTGATCACGCCCTGGCCGCGCGGCTCGGCGCGGCCGGCAGGGCCGCCGCCATTCGGCAATTCGGCATGCCAGGCATTGGTGAAAAATGGCAGGCATTCCTGGCGCGCATACCATTGATGCGGGAGGATGCGTAAATTAGAGCGGTGCCGGCAAGGGTAGAATCGCGAATAGAGCTTCCGGCACGGCCCTGATCTGTGATTCATAGGTGTCCGGCAACCTCCGGAG
>Ga0214917_10000813_pt1 | contig 40630 bp, 33 predicted proteins | sample LL_1208_BB_MetaG_FD_177983 | JGI IMG/M metagenome (GOLD analysis project Ga0214917, IMG submission 177983) | Freshwater microbial communities from Lake Lanier, Atlanta, Georgia, United States - LL_1208_BB | ecosystem: Environmental > Aquatic > Freshwater > Lake | place: USA: Georgia | collected... | reverse complement strand
CCCCGCGGGTCGTATCCCGGTAAACCACCAGATCGCGCGCCACCAGACCCCCCAGGGGATCGAGAGTGATTTTTTTCACATCCACTTCGAGTCCCCGGCTGGCGAGTTCACGGAGCAGCCGGTTTTTGCAAGGCGAAGGAAGACCCACCAGCCGCCCCAGCAAAGCCAGTGCCAGGAACAAGACCAAAACCATCCCGCCGGCCCGCTGGAGCCAACGCAGGGCCGAACCGGCCGTGTTCCTCTTGAGACCGGTCCGCCGGACCAGCCGATCCAAGATTGGGGTGTTCACGGGCATCCTTCATCGCTAACAACTTTCTTTCGGGAATCCAACCAATCCAACTTCATGGCTGAAAATCGCATGGAAAAGATCGTGGCTCTCTGCAAGCGCCGGGGCTTTATTTTCCAATCCTCCGAGATCTACGGGGGCCTAAATGGGGCGTGGGATTACGGCCCGCTCGGTGCGGAGCTCAAACGCAACCTGAAGGAATCCTGGTGGAAGGCCATGACCCAGTGGCGGGACGACATTGTGGGTCTGGACGGTTCGATTCTGATGAACCGTGCTGTCTGGAAGGCCAGTGGCCATGAGGCCACCTTCAGTGACCCGATGATCGACTGCAAAACCTGCAAAGGTCGTTTTCGCGCCGACCAGGTGGCTTCCAGCCCATGCCCGCAGAAACCGAGCAAGATGGTCAACGCCTGCGGGGGCGAATTGACGGAACCACGCCAATTCAACCTGATGTTCAAAACCTATGTCGGTCCAGTGGAGGACGATCGGAACCTCACTTATCTCCGGCCAGAAACCGCCCAGGCCATGTTTGTGCAGTTCAAAAATGTCCTGGAAGTCTCCCGGAAAAAATTGCCCTTTGGAATCGCCCAAATCGGCAAGGCTTTCCGCAATGAAATCAACCCGAGGAATTTCACCTTCCGATCACGGGAATTCGAGCAGATGGAAGTGGAGTTTTTCGTTCGCCCCGCGGACGGGAAGGCGTGGCTCGAAAAGTGGCTGGCAGACCGGATCGCTTGGTACGAATCCATCGGCCTCCCCCGCAAAAAAATCCAGGTCTACGATGTCCCTGCAAGAGACCGGGCCTTCTACTCCCAGGGCACCTACGACCTGCTTTACGAGTTTCCCTTTGGAACCGAGGAACTGGAAGGAATCGCCTACCGCACCGATTACGACCTAAAGCAGCATCAGGAGGCCAGCGGCAAGCCCTTGGAATATTTTGACGAGGAAACCCGGGAGAAATTCATTCCCCACGTGGTGGAACCCAGCGCCGGAGTGGACCGGACCGTGTTGGCCCTGATTTGTGAGGCCTACCACGAGGAGGAAGTGGCCGATGAAAAGGGCAACAAGGAAATCCGGGTGGTCTTACGCTTCCATCCCAAAATGGCTCCAATCAAGGCCGGCATCTTTCCCCTCCTAAAAAACAAACCGGAGCTGGTGGCCAAAGCCCACACCCTCACAGACCAGTTGCGAAAACATTTCCCGGTCTTTTACGACGAAGCTGGCGCCATCGGTCGACGATACCGCCGTCAGGACGAGGTCGGCACGCCGTTTGGCATTACCGTGGATTTCGAAACCTTGGAGGGCGTGAAGGATGGTCCCCTCGCCGGAACCAAGGACACCGTGACCCTCCGCCATCGCGACTCCATGCAACAGGAACGGTTGCCGATTTCCGATCTCTTGCCCCGCCTCTCGGCCGCGTTGGCCTGAACGCCGATGGCGTCCCGCCGCCATCCCAGTTCTTTTCTTCCCAAGGCTTTCGCCGAGGTGGATCTGCAGCGCCAATCTCGACTCGGAGCTCCGGAGGTGATTTACGGGGCTGGAAAAACCCCTTCCCAAATTGCGGCCATCGCCCGCCGCTTGCGGGCCGAGCACCAGCCCGTGCTGGTCACAAGGGTCGACGAAAAAAAGGCACGGGACCTCAAACGCAAAATCCCCGCTGGAAAATATCACCCCCACGCCCGTACCTTTACTGTGTCCGCTTCCCGCCGGGCTGCCCACGGGCAGAAACTCCGCGTGGGCATCTGCGCGGCCGGCACCTCGGATCATCCGGTGGCGGAGGAGGCCTTTGTCACTTTGGAATTTTTGGGGCACCGGCCCTCCCGCTTTTATGACATCGGGGTGGCGGGTCTGCACCGCACCCTCCGCCGCTTGCCGGAGATCCGGCAACAGGATGCCTTGGTGGTGGTGGCTGGCATGGAGGCGGCCCTGCCCAGCGTGCTGGGCGGCCTGGTGGCTCGGCCCATGATCGCCGTCCCCACTTCCGTGGGCTACGGAGCCCACCTGAAGGGCTTGACTGCGTTTCTTGGCATGCTCAACTCCTGCGCCCCTGGGATCACGGTGGTGAACATCGACAACGGTTTCGGCGCCGCCTACGCCATCCACCGCCTTTCCCTGATTCCATTTTCAAACATCTAACTTCCTTTCAAATTCCCCCCTTTCTCACTGGTCGCGAACTGACCACAATAGGGCGTGCCCACGATTCTCCTCGCTCAGGAAGACGCGGAATCCCGGGAAATGTTTTCGGCCCTGATATTGGATTTTTTTCCCACGGCCCTCGTTCAAAAGGTCGCCGCGTGGCCCGAGCTTGAGCCTGCCCTGGCCTCCCTCTCTCCCGTTTCCGTGCTCCTCGCGGATATCCTTTGGGATGAGGAGGAACGATCCTCGGAACTTCTTTTACTGGCGGAAAAATTCCCGGAAATCCCCTTTGCAGTCTTTGGCCGATACGACCTGACAGGCTCGCTCCCAGCCGGTTATCCGATTCCCCTGCTGGCACCGGACGATGCACTGCCCTTGAAATTGGCGGAAAGTATGGAAAATCTTTCCGGCACGGAACAGGACGCCTACAGCCTCTCCTCCCCGGCCGGACCCCACCCCTTGGGACGCCTCTACTGGGCCAAGCATCATCAACTTCAGCGCGCCCTGCAGGTGCTGGTTTCCCCCAGCGGTTCGGCGGTTTTCCCCAAGGCGATCCGTGCCATGGCGAGGGTCAATCATCCCTCGGTCTATTCCCTTTACGAGTCGATCCCATTGGAAAACCGCATTCTCGTGGCCCAAGAACCGGTATCCCACCCCTCTCTCCTCCATCTTCGCATGGCCGGGGAGAAACCAGGTCTTTTGGCCTGCGCCCGGTTGGCCACCGCACTCGGCTCCGTCACTGCGGAAATGGAATCCTCCTCCATCCCCGCCCGGCTTTTGGGAGAATACGACTACACGCTTTCCAGCAAGGGAACCCCGCGCCTACGCAATCCGGCCGCGTATCCGGGCCGGCCGGAAACATCCACCTACGACAACGCCCAACACCTTGCGGGGATCTTGGAACCTCTTCTCGCCGGTGATCCCAAAGGAAGCACCTTGCTGAAACTGCTACGCAACCCGGGAACCTCGGCTTTTGACCTGCTCCGACAGGCCCGGGAATTTGAGCGTGATCTGGCCGAAGTCCGCGAGGTTCACATTCGCAAGGAGGAACTGGAAGCCGCGGAAAAAACCCTGCGAGCCCGCAAAATCCGGCGCTGGGCCATCGGGGCGGGTTCCGTTCTGTTTGCCGCCTTTCTTGCTCTTTATGCCCGCGTCATCTTTCACCGTTTCTTTCTTGATGAACCTGCCCGACTGGCCGAGGCCGAAATCATGGTACCTGCAGGTCAAATCGTCCGCGGCGGGAAAACCATCAACGTGGCCGCCTTCTCTCTCGACCGCCACGAGGTCACGATCGGACAGTACGAGGCTTTTTTGATAGACCTCCAGAAGATTCCGGATTGGCAGGCTATCGTTCCAGAGAGTTTTCAAAGAGAAAAATCTTCCGTGAGCAGCCTGGAGCCGCGGGATTGGAAAGAAATTCTGGGTCGGGCCCGAAAAAAGGAAAGGTATCAGGGAAAAGAAATCAGTCGGGACACCCCTGTCTTTAATGTGGATTATCCCAGCGCGGTGACCTTTGCCAAATGGAAGAAGCGCCGTCTTCCCTCCATGGAGGAATGGATATTGGCCGCATCGGGGAACGAGGGTCGCAAGTATCCTTGGCATCGAGAGTTGAAAGACCCGTCCATCAACCTCGCCTGTAACACGGACCCAAAAAAGGTTTCCGAAGCCGCATATTTTCACGTACTCAAGGCAGAATCCAACGCAAAGGATTTAGGCCCTTACGGGCATTTTGATCTCGGGGGAAATCTCAGCGAATGGATTGACTCACCCGAGGCCAATAAAAATGCGCAAGCTTCTGGTTCATTTATCGGGGGAAATTATTTAGACATGGCCCCTGTGGATAACTTGAATCCAGTCCGTTTTGCGCCCTCCAATCAGGGAGATCCTCGGATCGGCTTCCGTACCGCCCGTTGATGTTCCTACATTCTTAAAAAATTCTGCAACAGATCCTTGCCTTCCCGGCTTAGGATGGATTCAGGGTGAAATTGAACCCCGTGCACGGGAAATTCGCGGTGCTGAAGCCCCATGATCTCTCCCTCGGCGGTGTCGGCCGTCACCTCCAGACAGGCGGGCAAAGAGGATTTCTCCACAATCAGCGAGTGGTAACGCGTGGCCTCAAACGGATTGGGCAACCCGGCAAAGACACCCTTTCCTTGATGACGAATAGGGGAGGTTTTGCCGTGCATAAGCCGCTCCGCCCGGACCACCCGGCCCCCGTACACTTCGGCCATGCACTGGTGACCTAGACAAACTCCCAAGATCGGCGTCGTTTTTCCCATCCGGCGGATCACGTCCATGGAAATTCCGGCCTCCGCTGGTGTCCCGGGCCCCGGCGAAATCACCACCCTTCGTGGTTTCAACTTTTCCACCTCCTCCGGGGAAATCGCATCGTGGCGTTTCACGATCGGATCCGCACCCAGCTCCCCGAAATACTGGACCAGGTTGTAGGTGAACGAATCGTAGTTATCGATGACCAGAAGCATGTTTCTTTCTAGGCCAAGGCCCGGGCCGCCGCCACCGCCGCCAAGCCGGCCTTCGCCTTGTTCACGCTTTCCTGATACTCCCCTTCCGGCGTGGAATCCGCCACCAAACCACCTCCGGCCTGAACAAACGCCTTGCCCCCCTTCAAAAGAATCGTCCGGATGGATATGCAGGAATCAAGGTTCCCGTTGAAGGAAAAATAACCGGCCGCCCCCGCATAAGGACCACGCCGGGTGGGCTCACCTTCCGCCAAAATCTGCAAGGCCCTCACCTTGGGCGAGCCGCTGACCGTCCCAGCGGGAAATGTGGCCCGCATGACCTGATAGGCATCCTGCCCCGCCCGGAGTTGACCTTCCACCCGGGAGACCAAGTGCATCACATGCGAAAAACGTTCGACCTCCATCAACTCGACCACTTTCACTGTTTGATATTCGCAGACCCGCCCGAGGTCATTGCGGGCCAAGTCGACCAGCATAATGTGCTCAGCCCGTTCCTTGGGGTCGGCCTTCATCTCTTCGGCCAGACGACGATCCTCCTCGGCACTCGTCCCGCGCGGCCGGGTACCGGCGATCGGGCGGATTTCCACACGCCCGTGTTCACACCGCACATGGGTTTCCGGGGAGGATCCCACCAAGGCCAACCCCCCCATTTCCAGACAAAACATGTAGGGGGAGGGATTTATGGTGCGAAGAGCACGATACAGGTCAATCGGACGCCCCGCATACGGCACGGAAAAGCGCTGGGACGGAACCACCTGAAAAATATCCCCCGCGCGGATATGCTCCTGCATCGCTTCGGCCATCCGCACATATTCCGCCTTGGTCATGTTGGGCAAGGCACCGGCCAGAAGATCACCTTCAGGACGACGGGGAACCTCCGCCGTCGACTTTCCGGTAGGCAGGGCCAAACGGGCGGCCAACGCGTCCAGGCGCTGCAAAGCCTGGCGGTAAGACCGCTGCGGATCCTCCCCCACCCGGGTCTGCACCACGAACCTCAAGGTTCGCCGGGCGTGATCAAACACCAAAAATTCCTCCACGAGCGCAAAGCATGCATCGGGAACCCCAAGATCGTCTTTTTTCGCCATGCCGACGGTTGGCTCGAAATAACGGACGGCCTCGAACGCCAAGAACCCCACTGCTCCTCCCGCAAAAGGAGGAGCCTCCACTGGCCACGCCTCCACCGGGCGCAATCCGGCCAACATCGCCTGCACCTCCTGGAGAGGATCCGGCCGCTCCGGAGCCTTTTCCTCCACTTGCCCGTTGGACCGGCTGAAACGAACCCTGCCTTGACGGAACTCCATCACCGCGGCCGGTCGGGATCCCACGAACGAATACCGTCCCAGCCGCCCCGCCGATTCCGCGCTTTCCAGAAGAAAGGCCGCACCCCCCGGTTGGGCCGAAAGTTTTAAATAAGCAGACACGGGGGTTTCCGTATCGGCCAAAATCTCACGGCTGACCGGAATTAGATTGCCTTGGCTCGCCAGTTCCAAAAACTTTTTCTCTTCCGGGTAGATCATGGAATTTTCGGCGGACGAACCGCGATGCCCTGTTGCCGGAGATGACGCTTCACCTGCGGCACCGTCAGTTCCCCAAAATGAAAAAGACTGGCCGCCAGGGCCGCGTCCGCCCCGCCTGCCGGGCCCAGCACCTCCGCAAAATGCCCAGGAGTTCCGGCGCCACCGCTGGCAATCACGGGAACCGGCACGGAGGAACTCACCGTGTGGGTGAGCTCCAGATCATAGCCGGCCTTGGTTCCATCGGCGTCCATGCTCGTCAGAAGAATCTCCCCGGCCCCCCTGCGCACCCCCTCGCGTGCCCATGCCAAGGCATCCAGGGACGTGGACTGGCGCCCGCCGTGGCTGGCCACTTCCCAACCTCCACCGGACCGGCGCCGGGCATCAATCGCCAGGACCACACACTGACAACCAAAAGCCTTCGCCACCTCCGAAATCAGCTCGGGCCTTTGGATCGCCGCCGTGTTCAGACTCACCTTGTCCGCGCCGGCCCGCAACAGCTCCCGGGCATTGTCCACCGAACGCACGCCTCCCCCCACCGTCAGGGGCAAAAAAACTTCTTCCGCCGTCTTCCGCACCGCTTCGAGAAGAATCGGCCGGGCTTCGGAGGAAGCCGTGATATCCAAAAAGACCAACTCATCCGCCCCTTGTTCGTGGTAGGCGCGGGCACAGGCTGCCGGATCCCCGGCATCGCGGATGCCAACGAACTTGACTCCCTTCACCACTCGCCCCCGGTCCACGTCCAAACAAGGTATGATCCTCTTGGTGTTCATAAGCTTATGAGTGACAGTACCTTAAAATGTTCCGCTATAAAGTGTAATAACAGAATTGATCTTAGCCCATTTTTTGGGAATTCTTCATAACTTACTCTCACATCCACCCAGTCCTGATTATGCCCAAAACCTCCCAAAAAACCAAAAAGCCCGCAGCCAAAAAGAGCTCCCCGGCGAAAAAAGCCGTGGCCAAAAAATCCGCTCCCAGAAAAAAAACCGAAATCGCTTCAGTGGTCTCCCCGCGTCTACGGGAAAGCCCCCTGCCGGTGGACCAATCCGCCCACAAGTTTGTCCTCCAACCCTTCGCTCCCAGCACCCCGGAACCGGAGCTCCCCGCCTACGAATATCTTGGCGAACTTCCCGAAAGCTACGGCACCCGTCGTCTTTTCCTCGCGGCCCGTGATCCCCGCTGGCTCTACGCCTACTGGGATTTTAGCTGGCAGCAGCTCCGCGACGCCGAACAGGAATCTCCGGAAGGAAAGGTGTTTCTGCAAATTTACATCCCCGGGGCTGAGCGGGTACATCAGATCCAGGTCTTCCCCGGATCACGGGAGTGGTATCTGCCCGTCCACCGCCCCGCCACCCTCTTTCAGGCGGAACTAGGCTACTACCGACACGATGGTTCCTTCCATCGACTGGGGGTATCGGACGAGATCCTGACCCCGCGGGATGATCCCTCCCCCAACCGCGAAGTGGAGTTTGTCACCATTCCATTCCATTACTCTTTCCGGCAACTCCTGGATCTGATCCGCAACGAGATCCGCCCTGGGGAAGGCCTGGCCAAGGCGTTGGCCCGCCTCCAGCGCGAAGGTTACCCCCTCCCTTTCCCCTATGCCCTGCGGCGCGTGGTTCCTTCCGGCTTGGCCGACCGCATCCTGGAATATCTGGGAGGCGACCTCATCCGCCGGATCCGCGTGGGCTCGCTGGAAATCACCGAAACTCTCCGGCGCCGCCTCCTCGAACTCGGCTCCAGCGGAATTCCTTCCAGCCTGAGCTCGGGACCCCGGGGGCAGGACCGCAGCTTCTCCATGCACGTCAACGCCGAGCTCGTCATCTATGGCGGAACCGTCCCCGGCGCGAAGGTCACCGTGGACGGGAGGGAGATCCATCTCCGCCCGGACGGAACCTTCTCCTACCACTTCACCTTCCCGGACGGCCGGTTCCATATCCCCATTGCCGCCAGTGCACCTGACGGCCAGGAGGAACGCTCCGTCCTGCTCTCGTTCCTGCGCCTAACCGATGCCACGCCGGGTGTGGATCCCACACGGCAACCTCCCCTCCCCGAACCCATCGGTCGCACGGCCTAACGGCGCGGGATCCCCCGATTATGCCGCTCGGATACGTTGCCCCGATTCTTCACGCCCACCTGCCTTTTGTCCGGCATCCGGAATACCCGGAGTTTTTGGAGGAAGACTGGTTTTACGAGGCAATTACGGAAACCTACCTGCCTTTGCTCGACATGATGGAAGGTCTGGTGCGGGACGGCGTCCCGTTCCGCCTCACCATGTCTCTCACCCCGCCGCTTTGCGCGATGATGCGGGACCCGATGCTCCAGGAGCGCTACGTCCACGGACTAGAGAAACTCCTCGAACTCATTGGCAAGGAATTGGAACGCACGCGCCACGATCCCGTCTTCCATGAGCTGGCCCGCTTTTATCACGATCGCCTCCACCAGTGCCGGCAGATGTTCTGTGATCGCTACCGCCGCGATCTGGTCGGGGCTTTCCGCAAGTTTCAGGACGCCGGGGTTCTTGAAATCATCACCTGCGGAGCCACCCACGGCTTTCTTCCCCTCATGCGGGAATTTCCGCAGGCCGTTCGCGCCCAGATTCAGGTCGCTCGGAACGACTACCGAAACTGCTTCGGCCGCGATCCTCGTGGCATCTGGCTTCCCGAGTGTGCCTACTACCCCGGGGTGGAGAACTACCTGCAGGAGGCGGAAATCCGTTGGTTCATTCTCGATGCCCATGGCGTCCTTTATGCCGAGCCCCGTCCGGCTTACGGGGTTTTTGCCCCGGTTTTTACCCAAGCCGGCCCCGCCGCCTTCGGTCGGGATATAGAATCCAGCAAGCAGGTTTGGAGTGCCGAGGAGGGCTATCCCGGCGATGGGGATTATCGCGACTTCTACCGCGACTGTGGTTTCGACCTCGAGTACGACTACATTCGCCCCTACATCCAGCCCAACGGCATGCGTAAATTCACCGGCTTGAAGTATTACCGCATCACCGGAAAAACTCCTCACAAGGAGCCTTACCGGCCTTGGGTGGCGCGGGAGCGTGCCGCTGCTCACGCCGGCAATTTCATGTTCAATCGCGAGAAGCAAATCGAACACCTCAGGCGGGAAATGGGAGTCGAGCCGATCGTGGTCTGCCCTTACGACGCCGAGCTTTACGGCCACTGGTGGTATGAGGGGCCGATGTTCTTGGATTACCTGTTCCGCAAAACCGCCTACGACCAGAAAACTTTTGAGATGATCACCCCGTCGGAATTTCTCGGTCGCCATAACACCCACCAAATCGCCACCCCCAGCGCCTCTTCCTGGGGCAATGAAGGCCATTGGTCCGTCTGGCTCGAGGGCTCCAACGCATGGATTTATCCCCACCTGCACATGGCGACAGTACGTATGATCGAACTGGCGGGCCGATTCCATCAAACCCAACCCCACCAACTCCGCGACCGGGCCCTGCGGCAAGCCGCCCGCGAGTTGTTGCTCGCCCAGTCTTCCGATTGGGCCTTTATCATGAAAACGGGAACTATGGTGCCCTACGCCGTGAAGCGCACCAAGGACCACCTGCTGCGCTTTAACCGCCTCTACGATCAGATTCTCGCCGACCGCGTGGACGAGTCCTTCCTTGGAAATTGTGAGTGGCGTAATCCGATCTTTTTGGATCTCGATTGGCGCGTCTACGCCTGATGTTTAATTCGAGCGTTGTTTCTTTTTCTTCCTTAACTGAGCTGACGAAGGTTTTTTCTTCCCCTCGATTGCCTTGAGACGGCGGGCCCACTGGGGCAACTGCTGGATGTAGGCCTCCATTTCCATCTGCTCCTTGATCGGACGCGCCGGTGCCCCCCGCCAAGTCTGCCCCTCCGGCACATCTTTGGTGACCCCGGACTTCGCCGTGAGGATAGCCCCGGAACCGATATGGATATGGCCAACGGTTCCGACGTGTCCCGCGATCGTCACGTGGTGTCCGGTGGTGGTACTTCCGGAGAGTCCGCTCTGGGCCACGATCACAGTGTGGGGCCCCACCACGCAGTTGTGGGCGATCATCACCAGGTTGTCGATTTTCACGCCTTCCCCAATGTGGGTTCGGGCAAAGCGGCCCCGGTCAATCGTGGTGTTTGCTCCAATTTCGGCATCGTCGTCAATCTGCACATACCCCAGTTGCGGAACCTTCTGGTGCTTGCCGTCTTTCATCTCATAGCCAAACCCATCGGCCCCCACCACCGCCCCGGCATGCAGCACCACCCGATTTCCAATCCGACAACGATCCCCCACATAGACGCGCGGATGTAGCATACAGCGGGCGCCAATCGCCACATCCCGACCGACGTAGGAGCCTGCAGCGATCTGGGTTTCTTCTCCGACAACGGCTCCCGCCTCAATCACCACATGCGGCCCGATCCCCACTCCCCGACCGATCTTCGCCTTGGGATCGACCACGGCGGAAGGATGAGCTCCTAAAAGTCGGGGAGGCTCAGGAGGGGCAAAAAGCATCGCCACCCGGGTAAAAGCAGCCGAAGGATTAGCCACCCGAATTCTTGCTTTTCCAAGGTCTTTGGGGGCTTGGGGCCCGACGAGAAGGGCCGCGGCTTGGGTTTGGCGGGCCGCCGCCTCGTAACGGGGGTGGGCGAAAAAAGAAAGATCACCGGGTCCAGCCCCCTGCAAATCGGAAATTCCAGAAATCTTGAGAGTAGCTTCTCCCTCGAGCTTACCACCGACCAGCTCGGCGATTTCAGCTAAGCTCCGCGCCGAGCTCATGGGAGGCGGAAAAGCCTACTTTTTCTCTTCCTTTTTGGAGGAGGCGGGTGCGTCTTTATTCAGGATGCCAAGAACCTGTTGGGTCACATCGTCCATACCCTCAGAAAAAATAAGAGATCCCGGCGTGGGGACTTGCGGTTTGACGAAAACCATATTGTACTTGTTCTTGGCGACCTGGGACAAAACCTTGTTGATGTCCTCCGTCAGTTCTTGAGTCAACCTTTGGCGCTTATCATCGAGAATTTTGGATGCGGTCTGAGCAAAGGCCATCATTTCACGCTGTTTGACCTGCCCCTCCTCCCCTTTGGCCTTTAACTGGCTTTCCTTTTCCTTTTTCTTGGCATCCGACAAGGCCGGATCCTGCAAATCTTTTTGCAAAGCATTGATCGATTCGATCAGGGATTTTAAACCCGCATCCCTTTCATTCCTCTCTTTTTGGTAGTTGGAGGCAAGATCCTCCATTTGCTTCTGGGAATCTTTGGCCTTGTAGTATTCTTTAAGAATCGCGTTGTAATCGACGACGGCAATTTTGGAAAAATCTTGGGACTGCAGCGAAAAAACAAAAAGAGACAAAATTAAAAAGAGGAGAGATTGCTTCATCCTTGATAGGTTCTTAAAAATTAAAGGAGCTTTCAAGATAAAATTTGACTCCTCCTCGATTGTTCGGGTCCGCTGTCATCACGGGATAGCCGAATGAAAACTTCATCGGAACAAGGGTGATCAGCTGAATTCCCGCGCCCACCCCGATCTGAAAACCGCCATTGACAGCGTTAAAGGTTTGCGACGATCCGTTCACCATCATGCTTTGCGTGTTATTGTAAATTTTGGGCTGAAAATCAAAAACGTTCTGGTTCACGAAACCGCCATCACAAAATGTGAAAAGTCTCATGGTGTCCGTTAAAATGGGTGGCGGTGCAGATATTTCGATCTGGTAGATTCCGGAGGTGGATCCTCCAACGGGTTGCCCATCCTGCTTGGGCCCGACCGCACCACTGTTGACGGTTCCGAAAATGGCCGGAGAGAATCCGCGCACCGAGCCACTGCCTCCTGCAAACAATTGATCCCAAACCGGGACATACTCAGTGGAGCTAAAACCATCAACCAAGCCTACTTGGGCTTTGCCCATGAGGATCACGTCTTTTTCCTCCCAAAGCAGATGATGGGTTTTGAACTCGGCTCTTATTTTCCAAATGTTTTCACTGCCCAACAAAGGCCCCCCCGCTCCCTCGAGGCTCACTTCAAATGTTTGTCCTCGCCTTGGTAGATTGATGTTGTCCCGACCATCATAGGCAATCCTACCGCGCAGGGAGGATTTGAAAGTGTCCCCGGTCGACGCCTGAAAGTAAGGAGGAGCATCTTGCTCCAGATTCAAAATATTGAAGTATTCCGGGCGGTATTCGGCTCCGATGGACCACCGATTGAGGGGGAAATCATCACCGAGCTGACGACTGATGCCAATGGCTGCACCGTAGTTTTGTTGGCTGTAGAACTCGCTTAAGTAAGACGCCCCGTTGTAATAGCCCGACGTGGATAGCCGCAGGGGCTTATCCAAGAACCATGGCTCAATGAAATCTAAACTTAGATTCTGAGAACGGAATCCGACGTTCGCACGGAACCTTGCTTTTTGTCCGGCTCCCTTCCAATTCCCCGGATTGATGTCGCTTAGCACCTTCTCAAGGTCAAAGTTGGTTTGGGATGCGGTGATTCCCACCGTCAGCAATTCAGCAGAGGATACCCCGGCCTGGAAGGAGATTTCGGCGGTGCGCTTTTCCTCCACCTTGACGATCAGCCTTTGCCGGTTGGGAATGTCGGTTTCTTCAGCGTAAGTTTCAACTTTTTCAAAATAGCCAAGTCCTTCGATTTTTTTCTTGCTGGATTTCTCCCGGACGGTGTCAAACACCTCCCCGGGGGCAAGGTCGATTTCCCTTCGGATGACCTTGTCCTTTGTCATGTTGTTGCCCTGGATTTCTATTTTATCGACGTAAAATTTCTCACCTTCTTTGATTCCGAAATTCACGTCAATCATGCCTGTTTCGACGTTCGGCTGAAGCCGAGCCTCGATACGGGCCTCCCGAAACCCCCGTCGGCCATACTTGTCCTGCAGGGTTTCGATCGAGGCCTGCAAACCGTTAACGGAGTAAATCTCGCCGGACTGCAGCCCGTCCGCCTTGATCATCTTGACTTCCACCGGATCAAAAATGTCCTTGAATTTGGATTTGTTCTGGAGTTCGTTTTGCAGGTCGTCCGAGGAAAAGAACGTGTTGCCATCCACCGTGAGAACGCCGACACGATATTGTCTTCCTTCCTCGATCCGATAGGTGACGATGAGGTCTTCCGCGGGAATGTCATCGGGATCAAAATCTTCGGGGCGGATCTGATCCCGTTTGGCTTCGTCGGCCTGTGCTTGTTCATTTCTCACGTTTCTTGGCAGGTCGACGGAACCAGTGACATTGACGTCGATATACCCCTTGTTGAGATAAAAGTTTTTTAACCGGGCAATATCATCCTTCATGGCCAATTCCTCATAGCGGTCCGTTTTACTGAAGATCTGCCACCAAGCCCGGGGTTTTAATTTCACCACCTTGGTGAGTTCTTCGGAGGTGGCCGCCTGATTTCCAATGAAACGGATTTTGCTGATGAAACCACGGATGCCCTCATCGATTTCAAACGTCACCTTCGCCTCCCCCCCTTGAACCGCTGTGGTCACCGGGGTGATTCGCACGTCCTTGAATCCCTTGTCCCGGTAGAAATCTTCCATGGCAACCGCATCCCGGCGGAGTCGTTCCTCGCTCAAAGTATCCCCCGCTTTCGTGACCGTTTCCTTCTTTTTAAAGGCATTCACCAGGGATTGGCTTCCTTTTTCGTCGCTGGCCGTCAGGGCCTTGAGTTTCAGATCCAAAAGATCTTCCTTGTCGACGGACAGTTGATCATCAAAGCCGCCATCCGCCCGCTTCCTTTTCACCTCGACATCCGAAACCCGAACTTTTGGGTCCACCAACACGGAAAGACGGACACCCCGCTCGCCATCCTCGGAACGCATCTCCGAGGTAACAATCTGGACGTTGCCGTAATCTCCGGTCGCATAAAGGCTTTCAATGTCCCCGTCGACGGTCTGCTGGGAGTAAATTCCCCCCTTGGTGCTCCGCATGTTTTGGCGGATCTTATCCTCATTGATCGGCACGTCCTCACGCCGCGAGGAATATTCAATTTCCAGGATTTTTATCTGCCCCGTTGAAATCGTCCGATCCGAGGCGGAGGGCGAGGGAACGTAGGTTCGGGCCCTTGTTTGACTTGGTTGAGTGGAAGTCTCCGTTTCCTTTTGCTGGGCAAGCAGTTCAGTTCGGGGAAGACCACCCAAAGACATAAGAAAAAGCAGCCAAAAAGACCCTAAGGAGGTTCTTTTGAGCACACCCGTTGTATTGCCCGATTTTTTCACGGTAAAGTGCGTAAATAGCTGCCAATAAGCGTTTGTCGATAGTTGCTTGAACTATTTATTACTTATTGATATTTAATAACTTACCGAGATCAAGATCAGGCTTTTTTCTCTTTTGCTGATTTTTCTTCTTCGGAATCAGCTTTGCGACCTTTACGGACCTTGGTCGTTTTCTCAAATCCCTCTTCGCTCTTACCCGAAATCTTGATCTTAAGGGTGCTTTTGACGGCATAGCCCAAATGAACCACCACCTCATGATCACCGACTTGGTTAAGGCTCTTGGACAGATCAATGTCCCTCTTTTCGACCGTAAAACCTTTTTCGGCCAGAGCGGCCGCAATTTCCCCAGTCGTGATGGAGCCAAATAGCTTGGAAGCTCCGTCTTCCGCCTGCTTCAGTTCAAAATTTAGCACGACCCTCGCCAAGCGGTTGGCTTTTTCCTCCGCCTCAGCGGTTTCGGCTGCCTCCCGTTCCGCCCGCCGTTTCTTTAAGGCCTCCAGTTGGCGCTTGCTGGCGGCACTGACCGGCGCCGCCAGCCCGTTGGGGAAAAGGAAATTCCGGGCGTATCCGGGACGGACTTTGACAAGATCGGCTTCGGCGCCCAATCCGCGGACCGGGCCTTTAAGGATGACTTCAAGATTCATGGTTGTGCTCCTGGCTGGGGGTTAAAAAGGAACGTCGTCATCGGCCGGATCAGCCGCCGGCGCTTTCGGAGGGGCGGATTCACCGCCTCTTTCCCGGGACGCTCCACCTTCGGCTCGCGGACCGCGGCCTCCGCCGCCACCCCGCGATAAAAACTGCACCCGATCGGCCCGCACCCGCAACCGGCTCTTCTTTTCCCCCTCTGGCCCCTCCCATTGATCGAGTTGGAGGCGGCCCTCGACGAAAACCGGGGCGCCTTTGGACAGATAGTCGCGGCAGGTCTCGGCCTGCCGCCCCCAAACCACCACATCCACGTAGCAAACCTCCTCCTTCTCGGTTCCATCCTGGGCGCGGTAGGTCATGTTGATGGCCATGGCCAAATCCCCCACGGCCGTGCCTTTGGGAGTGTGGCGAACCTCCGGATCCCGGGTCAGGTTCCCCATCAGAAAGACTTTGTTGAGGCTGGCCATGGGACGCTCGCGTCAAACCACCGCAGCGGCCTTCGACGATCCTTGTTTGGCCTCTTCCCCGGCCGCCACGAGAAGATGGCGATAGACCGGCGCACAGAGTTCCAGCTTGCCGCGCAGTTTGGGAATTTCCGACGGCGGCAGTTCACAAGTGAAGTTGACATAAAAGCCGGATTCCAGCGGCCCGGCCACGTATTCAAATTTCTTCCGTTCCATCTTTTGCGTGCGCACCACCCGCCCGCCGACGGATTTCACTTCGGTTTCCACGATGGCCAACGTTTCCGGCAGAGACTCCTCCTTGCCGGCTAGGTCTAAAATCACCAACAGGTCGTATGTTTTCATGCCTCCACTTTCCGGTTGCCCAAGGGCAGCGCGGCCTCCCAGCCGTCCCGCCACCAGGTTTCCACCGCTTCCGCGGCCGCCGCCACCATCCGTGCGACCACCGGCCGCTCTTCAGGGGCAAACTTTTCCAAAACGTGATCCGCTGCCTCCCGCTCAACCGCCGGGCGACCCACTCCCCCCCGCAGTCGGGCGAACCCCCGGACTCCGAGATGTGCCTCGATCGATTCGAGACCCCGGTGCCCGCCGCTTGATCCTTCCGCCCGGAGGCGAAGACGCCCGAGGGGCAGATCGATGTCGTCCACAATCACCATAAAATTTTTCAGAGGAATTTTCCACCAGTCCATCACCACCCGGATGGCTTCGCCCGAGGCGTTCATCATCGTGGTCGGCTTGAGCAGAATCCGGTTTCCGGGCAACCGGGCTTCCCATGCCTCGGCTTGGCAGCTTTTTTTCCAGGAGATGCCCTGCCCGGCGGCCATCCGATCGACCACCTCGAAACCGAAATTGTGGCGGGTTCCCCGATAGGCGGAACCCTCGTTTCCCAATCCGGCGACGAGGCAGGTCTCCATGAAAACTGCCGCCGCTTACTTCTTGGCCGGTTCCTTCTTGGCTCCCTCCTTGGCTTCCGCCTTCGCGGGTTCCTTGGCATCCTTCTTGGGCTCGGACTTGCCGGCCTCCTTTTCCTTTTTCTCCCCAGCCGCTTCGCCTTCCTCGCCATCCTTCTTTTCCCGGATGACTTCGGGCTCGGTGACGGCGGCGGTACCGGCAGCCGGTTCCTCCTCCACTGTCGGCAGCAACACCATGAACACAGGCAACTCCTTTGCGTTCAGCACAGTCACACCCGCGGGTAACTTGACCTCGCTGACATGAATGGACTGACCAACCTCAAGCGCGGAAACATCCACATCGATGCGATCCGGAAGATCCTTCGGCAGACATTCCACCCGGAGAGTACGGAGCGCGTGATCAAGAATCCCGCCCCCGGTACGGACCCCCACCGCCTCCCCGATTTCATGAACCGGGACTTCAACACGGAGCTTCTTGTTTTCCTCCACTTGGTGAAAATCCACGTGCTGAATCGTGTCCTTTAATGGGTCGTGCTGGACTTCCCGAATCAGGGCCATTCTTTTTGTGACCGCTCCCCCAGCACCCTCCACGGACAAATCCACAAGCACGCTCTCCGACGAGGCACCGTGCAGGGTTTCCGCCAGTTCCCGGCCATTGAGTTCCAAAGCTTCAGCCTTGCCACTTCCATAGAGAACCGCCGGTACACGGCCGTTGGCACGGATGCGGTGAGGCCGACGCCCCCCGATCTCCGACCGCAGTTTCGCTTTGATGCCTAACCTTTTAGCCACATGAACCTCCGGAGTAAGATGAGCTGAAAATTAAACCATCCCAAACCTCAGGGGTCAACGAATTTCCCGTTCAAAACTTCGATTTTTTCCATGAAAGAAGCCTTGCAAATCAGAAATTTGGACAAAAAAAGAACCCTTGGAGGTTTTGCCTCCAAGGGTTCATACGGGAGTGGGAGTTCGCCACGCTCTCTTCCCCATCGACTGGCTATTTGGCGCCTGGACCTACCTTTCGGCCGATCCTGCTTCTTCATTCGGCTGCCAGTTCCCCGACGCTATTCACCGCCCCCGCGTCACGGCGGGGGAGAAGTTCCGGCCTCATAGCAGGGCCGCCACGACCATCCCTGATCGCAGTTTATTGAGTGAAGCCTCTTTGCTTGGTTCGGTCCGTACCTGCCGGCACGGGCGCGCCAAACACGGCGTTGACTCACCCACGAGAATTACCCTGTGACAGGTTTCTTTGTGAATCACCGCCTATGATCGGGAGGACAGCCGATGCTTTTGGCACCGCGTTGGCCCCCCGCCACGGGTCTAGCTTCTTACCTCTCAGGTTGCTTTTTCCTCGTAGTTGGGCGACGCCCCTCTCGGGCTCGCCTCCCAAACTAGGAACCGGGCTATTTTGTCGATCGGACCCGCCGGCCCGACCACCCGACTCCGCCTATCCGCCTGCCAACCCTTTTCGCTTTCCCCCCGCATCAGGGGGAACCTTGGAGCCAGGAGCTTTTTCACACTCCCATACTCAGGCTGACCACGAATACCTGACGTTTTCTCACAGCAGCAACCAGCGCCCTTTTCTTGGAGCGTCTGTGTTCGCCAAAAGAGCCGAAACTGCCCTTTCAACGTGACTGGATTAGCGTGCGGTTTCTTTAGTTATCGCCGCCAACCTCTCGAACCCCTAATTCGCATTCTACGGACACCGACCTCGTTGCGCCTTCCAGCTGACCAACTCGCCCGATGCTTTCCGGGTGCGACCCCGGCCGCGGGATCCGGTGAGACATGCCCACGCTGGACTTGTGATCCAACTTGGGGGCCGGAGCCGTCAAGCCGCCCCGACCTTTCCCCAGTTACCTGGGGCTATCCTGAGAGCCTTCAAGTGAGAGCAGGCTTTCGCCTCCCTCACCAGACTCTGTTCTTTCAATGAACTGGAATCATTTCTAATCCAGCCACGAAAACAACCAATTCCAAACCGTTCTCGGTCAAAATTTATTGTGAATAACTTGAGGGTATTTCAGCGTTTCTCCTCTGAAAAAATACCTGTGAATTTGTCCACCTACTCGCCGCCGCAAAAAAGTGATGGATTATTTTTCGACTTACTTACCTACCTACCGCGAGGAGGGAATGACGCCTTTCTGCAACTCCCGCGCTTTTGCCTCCATCCAGGAGGGCGCATCCCTTTGCAGTTCACTCTCCACATGCCGATGCAAGAATCGCTCCAACACCAGCATCGCCGCCAACCGGTTGTCCGGCCGGGCAAAGCCATGCCCCTCATCCACCGCCACCAAATATTCCACCGCCTGCCCCTTTTTCCGGTAGGCCTCCACGATCTGGTCCGATTCGGCTTTCTTCACCCGCGGATCATTGGCCCCCTGCACCACCAGCAGGGGCGCCTTCATTTTGTCGACCGAAAACAAAGGGGACTGCCGCTTCAACCTCTCCTGATCCGCCGGATCCGAGGGGTTCCCCACAAAGTAGTCAAACTGACGCCGGACAGATTCCCAATATGGGGGAATGGAATTAAGGAGGGTAAACAGGTTGGAAGGACCGACAAAAGATGCCCCCGCCGCATACACCTCCGGGGTAAAGGCCAAGCCGGCCAGCGCCGCATAACCGCCGTAACTTCCCCCGTAAATCGCCACCCGCTTCGGATCAGCGATGCCTTTTTCCACGAGATGCTTCACCCCCCAAGTCAGGTCATCCTGCATCTTTTCCCCCCACTGGTGCCGACCAGCCGCATAAAATTTTTTCCCGAAACCCGTGGACTGCCGGAAATTCGGTTGCAGCACCGCCAACCCTCGGTTGGCAAAAAACTGCGCGTTCGGATTGTAACCCCAGTAATCCCGGGCCCACGGCCCTCCGTGCGGCATCACCAGGACGGGCAGATTCTTGCCCTCCCGGTGTTTTGGCAAGGTGAGGTAGGCGGGAATTTCCAACCCATCCGAGGAGGTGTACCGGATCGGGGTCATCGGAGAGAGCCGATCCTTGGGCAAATCGGGCCTCAACTCCCCAAATTTCACCAGGTCCCGGTTGGTCCGGTCGAAAAGGTAGTACGTACCGGGATCCATATCCGCGGTGATCAACACGACCCACCGCCGATCGTCTCCGGACATGTCGACCAACCCCACCTCCTGCCCGGAAAACCGGCCTTTCAGGAACTGGAAATCCGCCGCAAAACCATCGTCCCGCCAGTAGTTCCTCTTTCGATCATCCAAATAGACGGTTCCGACCAGCTCGTCCGTGGCCTCGGAAAAAGCCGCCCGGGAAATATCCACCCGTCCCAGGGGATCCGACTCCAGCTTTTGCACCTGACCAGTCTGGGGATCGATTTCTGCCAGAAAGGAAAGATCCTCTCTCTCCCCGATGTTGGTTTCCAAATAAGCGGTGCGGTTCCCGGGGCGAAAACGAAATCCCCCCATTCCTTCCTGCCAGGTCGCCTTCAGGATCGGTCGGGACAGCTTTTTTCCCTCCACGCGGAATAGCTCGGTTCCGCCATCGGCCGTCATCCGGGTGGCCAACCGGACTTTCCCGTCCAAATCCGAAACAATGTCCGCACATCCCTCCCGGTTTTCCCAAACCGGCGTGCGTTGGAGAGTTTCGATGTCGAGTTTCTCCACATCGAAAAACTTCTCATCCCGTTCGTTCACCTGCAGGAGAGCTTCCCCCGGCCGACTCTTGGGCAAATCCATCACCATGGCGCGCGCCCCTTTTTTCAATGGGATCTCTCGGACCGCGGGAAGCCCCGTGGCAGGATCGGCCGGCTCGGTCAGATCCAAACGCCGCAGACGGTAATTCTCGTCCCCACCGGAATCCTGGGACACCAGCAGATAACGGGAATCCCTCGTCCATGTGAAACCGGCCGGAGGCCTCTCTTTTTCATCGGTCAGAGCCCGGGCTCCTTCCACAGGCTGGCCCCAGGCCGCCAAATGGATATTCAAAATGCCGTTCCGTTCCTTGAGAAACGCCACCCATCGGCCATCCGGGGAAACTTGGGGACTGGCCAAAGCCGGATTGCCGAAAAAAAGCTCCCGGTCGATCAGGAGGCTCTTATCCACGCGGCTTTTTCCGCATCCGACGATCAATCCGGCCAGCAGAACCCATCTCCATGACATCTTTGCGTGTTAGACGAAAAACCCAGCGCGACCAATCCTCACGCGGGATCGATTGTTTCGCCCTTGGGCGACCACTCGTCACGGCCTTTTTTCTTATCCCGGAACTGCTCCAGCTTCTGTTCCAACGTTTTCTTTTCCTCAGGATTCGGTCCTTTGCTCAAGGCCAACATCACCGTCTCCTGCGCCCGGCGAAAATCCCCCATCTCGGCGTACCCAGAGGCCAGAATCCCGTAGGTCTGGATCAAAGGTTCATCCTGGAGTGCCCGCTTGGCCAAGCTCACCGCCCCCGCCCCGTCGCGGTACTCCAGGTAAGGACAGGTGGCCTTGGCCCACGCCAACATCACCCGGTCTGTCGCGGTTTCCGGCATCAACCGCATTGCCCTTCGTAAATCGGCCTTCGCCCCGGCGGGATCTCCGGTCTTAGCCAGACAGTGGGCGCGCCTCACCAACACCCACGCCGTGTCCGGTGCCTGATCCAACACCAAGGTGTAGCGATCCAGCGCTTCCAGAAATTTCCCATCCTTTTCCAACTCCAACCCCTCCAACGCCGGTCCAAACTTGCTCTGCCGCCGGAAAGTCTCCACCGCTTCCTTGAGTCGCGCCTTCTCCTCCATCCCTTCGACCTCCCGCAACCGCGCCACCAGCAGTTCCTGCGCCCGCAGGTACTGGTCCGATTCCGCCAAACAGGCCGCCTCCAGCAGGACGTTGTCCGTGGTCCGCTCCAAATCCACCAGGCGCACCGCTAGGGCAATGGCCGCTTTCGGGTCCCGAAATTCCGCCAAGGGCCCGGCCTTCGACCGCAGGGTAATCAGGCTCTGTAGATCGTTGCTGGCGTCATTCCTGTCTTTGGAAATTCCTTGGGAAATCGCCTTTTCAAAATCCAGACGGGCCGCCTCGGCATCCTTCAGCTTGATCAGGCAAAATCCCCTCCTCAGGCGGATCCAGGGAATTTCGGGCGCTTTCTCCAAAGCGGCGGTGTAGAGATCCTTGGCGGCCCGCCAAGCTTCCTGTTGCTCCGCCGCAAAGGCCTCAAACGCCATCCCCCGACCGACCTTGACGTTATCCTCCGCACTCAACCCTGCAGGCTCACCCTTCTTCTCCTCATTGGCTTTCTCTTCCGCCCATACCCCTCCTGCCGCCACGCCCAACGCCAGAAGAATCCAAAGTCCTTTCATACCTTTGATTCTAACGCCTCCTTCCTCCCTCTCCAACCCCGCCGAAACGTAATCGTAAACACAAACGAAACGCTTTAAGAATGAGCCACGATGAATGGTCCTTTGGTCTATTGCGGTGGCCTTGCCGCCACCAACGCATACCTAGTTGACATGGGCGGCCACCTTCTGGCCATCGACGCTCCGGAAGGCTTCCTCGGCTTCCTGAAAAACAAGAAACTCAAACCCGACTCCCTCCTCCTCACCCACGGTCACTGGGACCACATCTGGGACGCCGCCGACCTAGCTGACTGGGCTGGCTGCCCCGTTTACTACCATCCCGACACCGCTTTGCTCTGCCTGGAGCCCGACTCCATGCTCGCCTTCGGCCTGCCCCAACGTCTCCGCCCCGTCCACGCCACGCAGTTACTGGAGGAAACCGGTCCGATTCCTGTCACCTGGGATGGTGCCCAACTGCTGCTGGTTCCCGGGCACTGCCCCGGCAGCCTCTGTCTGTATTTTCCCTCTTTCGGTCAACTCTACGGCGGGGATGTTTTGTTCGCGGATGGCGTCGGCCGTTGGGATCTTCCGGGAGGGGACCGGGATCAGCTTCTCTCCGGCATCCGTACAAAAATCCTCACTCTCCCAGGAAAAACGGTCGTCTACCCCGGTCACGGCCCCGCCACCACCGTCGGACGCGAAAAATCCTCCAATCCGTTTTTGAGTGAGACGTGATAAGGATTCCGGCCCGGCATTCTCCTCATCCTAATCCAACCTCCCCCGACTCCACGTCCTCCATCGCTCGAGCAACGCTCTTGCCGCTCCTTTTCGGATGGTTTCATCCGCCGATTTCCTTCCCTCATCCAGATTTTGGGCCAGGCCGGCCAGCCAAAGAATGACACCGGCATTCCAAACCACCGTATCGTGAACCGCCGGCAGGCCGTCTCCGATCAGAACCTGGGTGATTTTTGCCGCGCTTTGTTGCGCATCCCCCGCCTCAAGATCCCGAGATTGACCCCGGGCTACCGCCGACCGCTCCTCCGTGAAGTCAAAAGCTTTGCCGCCCACCCTTCCCACGAGACGATTGCGCCCCAGAGGCGAAAGTTCCCCCCATGGCGCCCCCTTTTCATCCTCTCCAAAAATCACCGCATAAGCCGGGCAACCCAACTGATCCAAGGCCCCGGCCAACTTTTGCATGTCTTCCTCCCGGAACACTCCGATCATTCTGACTTCCGGACGGGTCGGATTCACCAAGGGTCCCAAGAGATGGAACCCGGTCCGCTTGCCCTGCGCTGCCAGGGCCTTCCGGGCCCCCGCCACCCCGGCAAACGCGGGATGAAAATTCGGGGCAAACAAAAACGAACAGCCCACCTGGCCCAGACAATCCGCCAACTCGCCTGCATCCCGCGCCGCGGCCACCCCCAAGACCGTCAGGGCATCCGCGCTTCCGCTGGGTCGGGTGACACCCCGGTTTCCATGCTTGGCCACGGGAATCCCTGCAGCCGCGGCCACGATCGCCGCCGCTGTCGAAATATTCACGACAGATCTTCCCCCACCCCCTGTGCCGCAGGTATCGGCCAGAGGATGACCCGCCCACCGCCCCGCTATCCCTGCGGGCTTGGCTTTTCCCAAAAACGCCCGAGCCAAGCCGGCCAATTCACCCGCTGTTTCCCCTTTTCCGGCCCATGCCAGGAGGAATTCGACCTTGGAAGCATCCGGGACGTGGGGATCGGCCAAGCCGGCCGCCAAATCCTCCGCCTCTAATACACTCATCTCCCGCCGATCCCGGCAGTGTTGGATGGCCCGGGAAAGAATCTCCGGCACCGTCTGCTCGCAGTTCATCCGATGCCCGCGTCCTTCGGAAGACTTTCCTGAAAGCGCTGCTTGTCGATGGCCTTCATGTAGGCCTCCATCGGGGAAATCCGGCCCGCCTGCAGGTGCCCGGCAATCGCATCATCCATCAGCTGCATCCCTTCCGACTTGCCGGTTTTGAGTACGTCATTGAGCTTCATCGTGGCCCCCTCCCGGATGATGGCCGACACGGCGTTGTTGGAGATCAGGATCTCGTTTACCGCCAACCGCCCCCCACCGTCGGAGCGCTTGAGCAACAGCTGGGCACAGACCGCCCGCAGGGAGTTGGCCAGCATCGTCCGGATTTGCTCCTGCTGGTCGCTGGGAAAGGCGTCGATGATTCGGTCAACCGTTTTGCGGGCATTGTTGGTGTGCAGGGTGCCGAAGACCAGCAACCCCGTCTCCGCTGCGGTCAGGGCCAAGGCGATCGTTTCCAAATCCCGCATCTCGCCCACCAGCACCACATCCGCATCCTCGCGGAGGGCAGCCTTCAGCCCGGCGGCGAAACTCGGCGTCTCGTTCGGCACTTCCCGCTGGGTGATCACCGCCCGCTTGTTGGGATGCACAAACTCAATCGGCTCCTCAATGGTGACGATGTGTCGCGGATACTTCGTGTTGATGGAGTCCACCACCGCCGCCAAAGTGGTCGATTTTCCGGACCCCGTCGGTCCCGTGACCAAAATCAACCCGGATTTGTAATCCCCGAAACTCTCGATCACGGGGGGAACCCCCAGTTCCTTCAGGGTTTTGATTTTGGTGGGAATGATCCGGAAAACCGCGCCCAGACCATGGAGTTGTTTGTAAAAATTACAGCGAAACCGGTTCGACTCGTCCATCTCATAGGCGAAATCCAGATCTCCGCATTCCAAAAACCTTTTCCAGGCCGGCGGGGAACATATCGGCTGAAGCAGTCGAACCATCTCGTCGTGGGTCAGGGGCTCGTGGCGGATCGACATGACTTCGCCGTGACGACGGATCTTGGGTGGTTGGCTTTCCAGCAAATGCAGGTCGCTCCCCCCCTGCTCCACCAGAATCCCGAACAATTCGTCAATCGGGTGGTTCATTTCAGTTGTCCCGCAAACGCAGTGGCAAAGGCTTTCTTGTTTTCCGCACGGCGATAGGCCTCCTCCGGCGTAATCAGGTCTTGCTCCAATAGCTGCTGGAGACTGTCATCCATCAATCGCATCCCCAGCTTTTTCCCGGTCTGCATGACTCCCGGGAGCATGAAGGTCTTGGCCTCCCGGATCAGGTTACCCACCGCCGGATTGTTCACGAGCACCTCCAAAGCCAAAGCCCGTCCATGGCCATCTTTGCGGGGAATCAACTGCTGACAAACGATGCCTCGCAAGGATTCGCTGACCATGGTCCGGATCTGGGCCTGCTGATCAATGGGGAAAACATCAAGCAAGCGGTCCAGGGTTCGCGCTGCGGTGCTGGTGTGCAGGGTGCCCAGAACCAAATGCCCCGTTTCTGAGGCCGTGATCGCCAGCGAAATGGTCTCCAGATCCCGCATTTCGCCGACCATGATCACATCCGGATCTTCCCGTAAAGAGGCCCGCAAGGCGCTGGAAAAGCTTTGGGAATTATTGCCGATTTCTCTTTGGGAAACCTGACATCCTGCCGGGGCGAAAACGTACTCGATCGGGTCTTCCAAGGTAATGATGTGGTCCTTCCGCTCTCTGTTAATATGGTCCACCATCGCCGCCAAGGTGGTGGACTTGCCGCTGCCCACCGGCCCCGTCACCAGAACTAGTCCGTTATGGTATCGCGTCAAAGTCTTGAGGACTGGCGGCAACTCCAGTTCGTCCATCGAGCGGATCCGGGTGGAAATTACCCGGAAAACCGATTCCCAGCCTCTCCTCTGCCGCACCACGCTGGTTCGAAAACGGCAGAGGCCGGGAACTTCGTAACAAAAATCAATCGAACCGTGCTCCTCCACCCGTGTCGTCTGTTTGGAGGCCAAAAAGGATCGCGCGAGTTGCTCCGTTTCTCCTTTCGATAAGACCCGGGCGTTCGCTCCTTCCATCGGACTCAACTGCCCGTGAATTCTAACCAGTGCGGGCGCATCAGGTCCCAGGTGAAGATCACTGGCCCCCATTTGCACGGCCGTCTCTAAATAGGCCCTCACCACCCCCGCATCCTGCTCCCCTCCCCCGCTGGCCTGGGCAATGAGATCCCGGAGGGTCTTCGCATGCTCTTTGGCAAGCAGTTGTTGCTCTTCCATCAAATCCAAAGCCGCCGTCGCCGGATTCGCGGCGAGGAGCACCCGCAGTTGGTCAACCTGCTCGTTCGTCACCCAACCCTGCTCCAGGCTGGTCGTCAGCACGTAATCGTTGAAAGCAGCACTCATCGGCCGTCGAGCCAGCATCGCTAGTTCAACCTTCGCGGGCAACAGGAACCCAACCTTTCCTCTCCCGCCTCGTGAAAAAAAGCTTACGCTGAGGCAATGACCAAAGACGAGGCCGCCTCTGCCCTGCGCGAAATCGGCACAATTCTGGAATTGCAGGGGGAAAACCCCTTCAAATGCCGGGCCTACCACACTGCCGCCCGCACCCTCGAAACCGCCCCGGCCGACCTCGCCGATCTGGTCCGTTCCAACCGGTTGGACGATTTGCCCGGCATCGGCGAATCTCTTCGGGAAAAAATTGTCGTTCTCGTTACCACCGGCAAGCTGCCCTACCTGGAAAAACTCCGGGCCTCCCTGCCACCGGGTCTGCTTCCCTTGCTCGATCTTCCGGGATTGGGTCCGAAAAAACTCAAGGTGTTGAGGGAAAAACTGAAGATCGAATCCCGCGAGGCCCTGGAAAAAGCCTGTCGGGATGGACGGCTCGCTGCCTTGGAGGGGTTTGGGGAAAAAACCGCGACCAATCTGCTGGACGCCATCGCTCGTCGGGCCGCCTATGGCAAGCTCCACCGCTTGGGGGATGCCCTCCCCATCGCGCAGGATCTCCTGGCCCAACTCAAAAAGTGTCGGGCCGTGCAAAAGGCCGAAATCGGCGGGAGTCTCCGCCGCGGCAAGGAGGTGGTCAAGGACCTCGACCTAATCGCCTGCTCCTCCCGACCCACGGAGGTTATGAAGGCTTTCACCACCGCCCCGCAGGTGGAAAAGGTAGTCTCCCACGGGGAGACAAAATCCAGTGTCCTTCTTTCCGGGGGTCTCCCCTGTGACCTGCGCGTCGTCCCCACCGCATCGTGGGCCACTGCCCTGGCCCATTTTACCGGCTCCAAGGAGCACAACATCGCCATGCGCCAGCGCGCGATCGAACGGGGCCTCCACCTGAGCGAGTGGGGCCTCTTCCAGAAGGAATCAAAAAAGGCCCTGCCCCTCAAAGAGGAGAAAGATCTGCACCGGGCCCTCGGCCTCGATTACATATCCCCGGAAATTCGCGAAGATCAGGGAGAAATTCCGGCGGCGGAAAAAAAGAAGCTGCCGGATCTCCTGACGCGGGACGAAATCCGCGGGTGTCTCCATAACCACACCGTCGCCAGCGACGGCCAGGACACCCTCGAAGCCATGGCAAAAGCCGCAACGGCCTTGGGTCTGGAATGGCTGGGCATCGCCGACCACTCCCGCTCCTCCTTTCAGGCTCACGGGCTCGATGCGAAAAAGTTGGAGGCCCAAATCGAGGCCATCCGTGCCTACAACCAAAAGAGGCCGGCCTGCATTCTCCTCGCCGGCACCGAATGCGACATCCTGAAGGGGGGAAAGCTGGATTTTGCCGACTCCGTCTTGGCCGAGCTCGATTACGTGATCGCCTCGATCCATGCAGGATTCAGCTCGGATGAAAAAGACAACACCGATCGCCTCATCCGCGCGATGGAGAATCCCCGCGTCACTTGCCTCGGCCATCCCACCGGTCGCCTGCTTCTCGAGCGCGAACCTTACCCCGTCAACCTCCCCAAGGTGCTGGAAGTCGCCGCCAAAACCGGAACCTGGATTGAACTCAACTGCAACCCTTGGCGGCTGGATCTGGATTGGCGCTGGTGGCACTGCGCCCGCGACCTTGGCGTCCTCTGCTGCATCAATCCGGATGCCCACAAGACGGAACATCTCCGTTTCCTCGATATCGGCGTGACCGTCGCCCGCAAGGGCTGGCTCCGCGCCCAGGACGTCGTCAACACCCGCACCCTCCCCCAGCTCCGCAAACTCCTCTAGTTCCTTTTGCCTCCGGCAGTTCTTCCTTCAGTCTTTACCCTTCACCCGCCATGTATTTCACCTCTCTCGGTCTCGCGGTTCCGGATCGCTCCTTCGCCCAGGCCGAGGTGCTCCAAGCCCTGGAAAGCGATGCAACCTTTGCCACTTTGACCGAAAAATCCCGCAACCTTCTTCGGAAGGTCCTTTCCGGAAAAAACGGCATCCAAAGGCGCCACCTCGCTTTGGAGGAAGTTCGGGAGGCCTTTGATTTTCGACCCGATGCCATGATGGCCCGTTTCCGGAAACATGCCCCCAATCTTGCCGCCCACGCCGCCCGAAAGGCCCTGGAGAACGCACGCCTTCAACCCGACAAGATCGACGCCCTTTTTGTTGCCACCTGCACCGGCTACCTCTGCCCCGGCCTTTCCAGCTACGTTGCCGAAACCCTCGGACTCCCAGTTTCTGCCTCCCTTCTCGATCTCGTTGGCCAAGGCTGCGGGGCCGCTCTTCCGGCTCTCGACCAGGCGGCCGTGCAACTGCAGGCAGGGCGCGCCCGACGGGTCCTTGTGGTCTGCGTGGAAATCTGCTCCGCCGCCAGTTATCTCGACGACGATCCCGGCGTCCTCATCAGCGCCTGCCTTTTCGGGGACGGCGCCGCCGCCGCGGTTCTGGGATCGGAACCTGCATCAGCCGGACCCTTCATCCGTTGGGCTGGATCCGCCCGCCACTCCGCACCGGAACACCGGGAACATCTTCGCTTTGATCACCGGCAGGGTCTGCTCCGGAATCTTCTCTCCGCCGAGGTTCCCTCCCTGTCTGCCCGCCACGCCCGCACCGTTTTCGATCGCGCCTGCGCCACGCACGGTCGAAACCCGGCCGAAGTTTCCGGCTGGATCTGGCACGCCGGCGGCCGTGAGGTGCTTCGGGCCCTCCGCCGGGAATTCCATCTCACGGAAAAACAGACCGAGCCGAGCGCCTCCGTTCTTCTCCGACACGGTAACATGAGCAGCCCCTCCTGCCTTTTTGCGCTCGATCATGCCCTCCGCAACGGCGTGCCCGATGGCCTCTGGTGGCTCGCTTCTTTCGGCGCCGGTTTCTCCAGCTTCGGCGCATTCCTTGAGGTCCGGCGTTGAAGAGCCGCGTTCTCAGCCCCGAACTCCTTGACTCCCTACCCCCCGATGATCCCGGTGCCCAAGCCAGCCGCCGGGATCTACGCCGGCTTCATCCCCTCCTCGGCCAAATCGGTCTATGGACTAGCTGGTTTTCCGAAAAGTATCCTGGGCGACCGCCGTCCTCCCTGGCTGACCTTGGGACCGGGGATGGCTCCCTACTCGGCACGGTTCTCTTGCGCGCCTATCCGAACGGCGGAAACGGAACCCGGATCTTTTTCGTCGACCGGCAACCTGTCGTTCCAGAAACCACCCTCACACACTTGCGCCGTTGTCATTGGCTTCCCACCGTGGTCACCGACGATGTTTTGAATTGGGTGAAAAAGGCACCGCCCTTTTCCGCCGCCCTCACCAATCTTTTTCTTCACCATCTGGACGAACCGGGAATCAGGCGACTGTTTTCGGCCTTGGCAGAAAAAACCGAGTCTTTCGCCGGCGCCGAGCCGCGTCGCACGGTCTTGGCCCGATGGGGAGCGCGGGCGTTGCTCCTGTTGGGCTGTCATTCCGTAACCCGGCACGACGCCCGTGTTAGTGTGAAGGCGGGTTTTAAGGGAAAGGAGTTGAGCGCTCTCTGGCCCTCCGTTCCTGGCTGGATCTTGAAGGAAAACACCGCCGGTCCCTTCACCCACTTTTTTTCTGCCACCAAGAGTTCATGAAAACCGTCCAAGTGATCGGGGGAGGTCTTGCCGGCCTTACCCTTGGCCTGCGCCTGCGTCGGCTCGGGGTTCCGGTGGAGCTGTTCGAGGCTGGCACCTACCCTCGCCATCGTGTCTGCGGTGAGTATCTGAGCGGTCAGGGTCACAACTTCCTAAAGACTCTCCTTCCCGAGCCGCTTCTAGCCCGATGTGGTGCCCGCACTTCCCGAACGCTTCGGATCTTTTGCGGAAGCCAGGCTCTGCCTCTCCAAGAATTGTCACGCCCGGCGCTTTGTCTTTCCCGCTATCGGTTGGATGAACTCCTCGCCCGGGAATTTTGCTCCGCCGGCGGGCGTCTTTATGTGCAGACCCGGCAGACACCTTCCAACAAGGAAGGTTGGGTCACCGCCTCCGGACGCCAGCCCTCCATCCGGCAAGAGGGATGGCGCTGGATCGGTCTCAAGGCCCACGCCTTCGATGTTTCGGTGGGTGAGGATTTGGAGATGCACCTGACCCCACAAGGCTACGTCGGCCTTTGTGCTGTGGAGGAAAATCGGGTGAACGTTTGCGGACTTTTCCGGACCCGGGAAGCCGTCCCCGGATTATCGGAACACTGGCGCGAATGGCTCGGAGGCTCGCCGGGCTCCACCCTTTTCGAACGACTAAGGAGTGCGCGATGGGATGAAAACTCCTTCTCCAGCATCTCCGCAATTTCCCTTCATCCCCGCCGGGCAGCGGAGCAGGAAGGCATTCGCGTGGGCGATGCGGTGACGATGATCCCTCCATTGACTGGCAACGGCATGTCCATGGCTGTGGAAGGCGCGTTTCTCGCCGCCGATCCCCTCGCGGGGTGGTCTTCCGGAAAAATGAGTTGGCAGGAGTGCTCCCGGAGAATTTCCCGTTCCCTCGATGGGATTTTTTCTTCCCGCCTTGCCTGGGCTCGCCGGCTTCAGCAGACCGTTCTCCATCCCCTCGGCCAACCCCTCGCCTGGAACTTGTCGCTTCTTTTTCCGAGTCTCCTCCGGCTCTTCTTCCGCCAGACCCGCTAAAATCCACACTTCGACATTTGGTAAAATCCCCAAATGAAAACGCGAAAACATTCCATGGAATGCGGGAGGGTGATTTTGCGCCGTAGAGGACTCGAACCTCTAACCTTCTGATCCGAAGTCAGATGCTCTATCCGATTGAGCTAACAGCGCCTGACTTCCCTAACTCTGCGCCAGTTTCCGCGCCGCCGCCAGATCCAGCTTGCCGCTCGCCAAGAGCGGGATTTTCTCCACCCGCTTGAACTTTCTCGGAATCCACAGGTTGGGCAGCTCCGCATCCCGCAGCGCTTTCTCCGCCTCGGCTGGATCCAAATCCGCCGCGTGTAAAACCACCAAAGACTCGCCCTTTTTCTCGTCCTCCACGGCCGTGACCATGACCTCCAACGCTCCCTCGTTCGCGCGCCCCGTTTTCCTGCACCACTTGACCAACTCCTCCTCCACCAGCCCATGGGGCACCATCTCCCCGCCGATCTTGGAAAATCTCGCCCGCCGGCCTTCAATGAAAAGAAAGCCTTCCCCATCCAATCGTCCGTAATCCGCCGAGTGATACCAGCCTTCCTGCAGCACTTTTTCCGTCAGATCCGGCCGGCCGAGGTAGCCCGGGAAAATGTTCGGTCCGCGAAACTCCAAGATACCCGCTTCGCCTGCCGGCAGCACCTTGCGGCTGTTTTCCTCCACCGTCCGCACCTCCATCCCGCCCACCGGTTTGCCGACCGATCCCGACCGCTCCGCCCCCGGCACATTGACCGAAACGACCGGCGACGCCTCGGTCATGCCGTATCCCTCATACACCTTCACCCCGATCTTTTCCGCAAACTCCTCCCGCAAGGAGGCTGGCAACTTCTCCGCCCCGGTCACCACCATCCTGAGTCTCCCGAGCTTTTCCTTGCCGGCACGCCGCATCAGCGCCCGGAGAAACGTGGGCGTTGTCACCAATAGCTCCACCCCATGACCAGAGATGACCTCCCCCAACGCGTGGGGATCCAGCGGACTGGGATACGTCACCACCTTCGGTCCACCCGTCAAGGGCCACCACAGGGTCACCGTAAATCCAAAGCTGTGGAAAAGGGGTAAGCACCCCAGCAGGGAGACAATATTGTGTTTTCCCAACACCCCCCGAATCTGGGCCAGGTTGGAGAGGATATTTCGGTGGGTTAAGACGACTCCCTTGGGTTCCCCCGTGCTTCCGCTGGTAAAAAGAAGCCCCGCCTCGCGATCCCCGCCTTCCTTGGCCACCCCCGCTAAAATCGACAACCAACTCCCGGGCAGCATCACTGCCAACAAGGACCAAAGGACCGCCTTTTTCTTTTCCTCTTGCAGCAAACTGGCCAAATCCAGCTTTCGTTCCACCCGGGGAAAATGTTCCCCCACCTTCTCCTCCATGGCCTTGGCCGTGATCACCGTCTTGAGACCGGTCTGCCGGACCGCCGACTCCGCCGCCGCACGCCCTGAGGTGAAATTCAGGTTGACCGGCGTCTTTCCGGCTAACACGCACCCCAGATTTGCGATTGTTCCTCCCGCTCCGGGCGGAAGAAGGAGCCCCACCCTGGATTCAGGAACTTCCCTTTGCAGCCTTCGGGACAGCGCCAAACCAGCCCCGAGCAAGATTCCTGCTTTGATCTTTCTCCCGCCCATACCGGCATCCACCAGTACCCACCGGGTAGATTCTTGGGCTAATCCTTCAACACAGGCCTGAGCTAAAGAATCCACCCGCCCAAACGCCTTCACTTTCGGCTTTTCCAGCCAGCAGCGCGACCTTGGGAAGAGCCCCGTCGTTCGGGAAGGGTGTCTGGAGTCATATTGCCCTTTGGCTCGGACCGATCCCATGCGGGTCCGCCTGGATAATTCCCCCGCTCATCGCAAGTAAAAGAACCGCTAAAAAAATTAATCAAATGGTGGTCATCCGCCCCATCTTTGTAGGTGACTTTTTCCAGAAGACCCTGCTTATCAAAAACCAAAATCAGCCGGTCCGTGCTGATCCTTCCCTCGGTGTTCGTGATCGAGCTTTTCCAAGTGGCCCGAAATTTTCCGGTAAAGGTGTGGTCAGTTTCAGCCGGGGCCCCAAATTGGGCGACAAAATCCTCATAGCGGCCCGCTCCAATTTGGTTCGCGGCCCTTTTGGCCTCCTCATAGAGACAGCCGGTCAGGCTGACTGCCAAGCACATTGCGCCCAAGACCCGACCCGGGCCACGCATCAGTTACTTGAAGAGGTTTTGGAAAAATCCGGCCGCTTCCTCTACCACGCCGGGCACGGGAACCCCGAATCCCTCCGCCAACTGGCTCACATCCTGCCCCATCTGCCCCGCCAGTTCCTTCATGTTCTGCAAAACCGCGGAGGTCGCCCGGGCGCTGATTTCATTGGAGATCGCGGCCGCGATGTCCGAGGGAGGTGCTCCGGAGGATCCGCCCAGATTGCTCATCCGAATGGTCCCCAGATTTAGTTTGCCCACCTTGACGATCCCCGAAGTCCGCACATCCAGCTTCACATCGTTCATGACCAGGGAATCGATTTTGAGTTTTTTCTCCTTATCGGATTTTCCCTTTTCCGGACGGGAAGACCGCTCATTCACTTGGGCCTTGAGGGCATTCATATTGTTCCGTTTGCCGCTTCCCTCAAAAAGAATTGCCACGTCGTTCAGATCGACCTTTGGAATGCGCACCACGGGAGAAGCGATCGACTTCAAATCAAGGTCCACCGTACCTTGGCCAATCGACAGAAGCTCCTCCCGGCTAAACCCCTTGGGGTTCCCCAAACGGAAATCCTTCAGCTGCCCATCCCCCTTGGTCAACTCCACGCGGATGCTGCCCAGATGAACATTGACCCCGGTGGCCTTTTCCGTGGCGCTAACGATGGCACCACGGATCAACCAGTCCTTCCCCTTGTAAAGCCACATCAGGCCGGCCACGGCCACCAAGGCAACGATCACCACGAAGTAACGGGATGCTTTCATGGATCATAGTATGACCTCTTTTCCCATGGCGGGGAAACGCGGAATTTTCCCCAACTCCGCTCTCGCCCCGGCCGCGGAACCTGCTAGTTTGAGATTTTTATGGTGAACCAGAAACTCAGAAATATCGCGATCATCGCGCACGTGGACCACGGGAAGACCACCCTCGTGGACCAACTCCTGCGCCAGGCCGGCACTTTTCGGTCCAACCAGGTTGTCGCTGAAAGAATGATGGATTCCATGGATCTTGAACGGGAACGTGGCATCACCATCCGGGCTAAGAACGCCGCTTTTGAGTACGAGGGGACCCGGGTCAATATCGTCGACACCCCCGGCCACGCGGACTTCGGCGGTGAGGTCGAGCGGATCCTCCGCATGATCGACGGGGTTCTGCTGGTCGTCGACGCTGCCGAGGGCCCCCAAGCCCAGACCAAGTTTGTTCTTCGCAAGGCTCTTGGCGTCGGCGCCAAACCCATCGTGGTTCTCAACAAAATCGATCGTGAGAACGCCGACCCCAAGAAGGTCCTCGACCAGGTCTTTGAGCTCTTTCTGGAGCTCGAAGCCACGGATGCCCAGCTCGACTTTCCCGCCGTATACGCCTCCGCCAAGGAGGGCTACGCCACCCTAAAATGGGAGGGCAAAGTCACCCCCGAAATCAAGGCCGCCGGCATGAAACCGCTCTTCGACACCATCCTGCAGGTCGTGCCCCCGCCTCCCGGCGATCTGAACGCCCCTTTTGCCATGCTCGTCGCCAACCTCGACCATTCCGATTTCGTCGGCCGTATTTCCATCGGTCGGATCGTCTCCGGCACCATCAAAATGGGCGATCCGGTCGCCTCCCTCAATCCGGAGGGCAAACCCGAAACCGGACGCGTCACCAAGCTTTTCTCCCACCGCGGCCTGGAGCGCATCGAGATTGAGAGCGCCTCCGCCGGAGACATCGTCGGCCTGGCCGGCTTGGCCACCCCTGAAATCAGCGTGACCATCGCGGACAAACCGGACCGCGCCCCGCTGCCCTACGTCGCCATCGATCCACCCACCATTCACATGCAGTTTCTTGTCAACGACTCCCCGCTCGCCGGCCGGGAGGGCAAATTCCTCACCGCCCGCCACCTCCGGGAAAGGCTCGAGAAGGAGATTCGCACCAACGTCAGCCTGCGCTTCACCGACGGCGGCAACGCCGGCTCGTTCGAAATCAAGGCCCGCGGGGAAATGCAGATCGCCATTCTCCTCGAACAGATGCGCCGGGAGGGCTTCGAGGTTCTCGTCTCCCGTCCGGAGGTCATTTTCCAGAAAGCGGCGGACGGCTCGGTGCTCGAACCAATCGAGACCCTTTACGCCGAAATCCCCTCCTTCGCGTTGGGTGACATCATGGGCAACCTGGCCGGCCGCAAAGCCGAAATCGAGGACATGAAGCCGAACGGGGACAGCACCTCGATCCGCGCCGCCATCCCCACCCGCGGCCTCATCGGTTTTGAAACCGACCTGCAGAACCTGACCAAAGGCCTGGGGGTCATTTCCCACCTCTTCCGCGAATACGGGCCGTTCCGGGGGGAGATCCCCGCCCGGATCAACGGGGTTCTCGTTGCCTTGGAACCCGGCACCTCCACCGCCTACGCCCTCGACGGCCTGCAGGAACGCGGAACCCTTTTTGTCGGTCCCCAGGAGGAGATCTACGCCGGCATGGTGGTGGGCGAAAATTCCCGCCCTGCCGACATGGTGGTCAACCCCTGCAAATCCAAACATCTGACCAACATGCGATCCCAAGGAGATGGTAAAGGGATCCAACTGAGCCCACCGCTGAAGCACAGCCTGGAGCGAGGACTGGAGTATTTAGCCGAAGACGAATACCTCGAGGTCACCCCCAAGAATCTCCGGTTTCGCAAAAAGATTCTCGATCACACCAAGCGCAAACGCGCGGAGTAATCTCCGTCGCCGCGGCCTGATCAACCGGTGGGGGTCGGATCCGACGTCGAACCCTCCGACTCCCCAAAAACTCGCCGGTAGGCAGCCGCCTGGATCAAAAACCCAAGCGGCCAGGCGACCAAGGCAAGGAAAAAGCAAATCAGGTAAAGAAGGGTCGAGATCGCATATATTTTCCAAAGTGAGGCGAAGGTTGCGGAAAGTTGAATCGTTAAAAGGTAGATCAGGAGACCGGTGCCGCCAAGGTACGCCAGTGAAGGCAAGAAGGAAGCCAGCCACCCCACCACTACCCACAAGCCCACCGCCCCGAGGCTCCCACGACAGGCGGTCCGACTGACCCCGATGGACCGGATCACTCCCCCATGTCGACGGGCCACTAAGGGCAGCGCCAGGTACGACCCTAGATAAAAACGCAGCGCTTTTCCGATCACGCCAAGAAAAAAAATCAAAGGAAAAATCCAAGCCAAATGAAGCAGGGAGAACGACCAGGCCCGCTTGAAAGGAATCCGGACGAGAAACCAGTCCAACAGGCCGGCCAACAAAACAGCAACGGCCGCGCCACAAACCAGGAAGAAAAAGAACCAGGCTAAAACTGTGTAATTCAAAACCACACAACGCACTCCCCACCGGAGCCGATCCCACCGCCCCGAAGTTCCGCCTGGCCCCTTTCGTAGGGCAAGTTGCAGCATCCCGGCGGACACCACCGGGGCGAAGGCGAGCCAAAGATAGGGGCCAATTTTGGGCACATAGTTCATGCCCATCAGCAGCAGGAACAAACCCCCGCTCAGCGCCCAACACGAAGCGTCCCAGTTTCTTCCCAAGGCCACGACCTGGCCCACCATCCCGGCGAACCCCAACTGCCCCCGAGCTTGCCGGAGCCGAACGGGAATCTTTTCGGTCCCGCGCATCCAGGACTCCACCAAACGGAGGAACGGAAGGATGCGCCCGGAAAATATTTTCATTTCTGCTTCTCCTTCGGGGATAGTTTTTTCTCCAAGGCCCGGATACGATATTGGACCACCGCCGTCTCCCAATCGGGGTGATTTTCATTCAGGCGTTTGAGGTCCTGCAGGGCTTTTTGAAATTTCAGGTCTGCCTCTCCCTGTTTTTCCTGGGCCTCTAATTGCTCGGCCACATGAAGTTCCTCAAAGATCCTCAGGTATTCCTTGTCCGGGGATTCCTGGCTAAGCAATTGCCGGCGGACCTGTACTTCTTGGAGTCGGGCTTGCCATTTCTTGGATTCCTCGGTTTTTCCAGCCCAGAAAGCGATCGCCGCCACCATCCGGACTATCTCGGGATCGGAGGGCCGCTCTTGGGCCGCCTGTTCCGCCCAACTCCACGCTTTTTCTTTTTCCCCAAGTTGCGCCTGCATCATGGCAAGGCGCGCGCACGCCATCGCCCGCGTTTCCGGCTTTTGGGAAAGACTCTCGTAGAGCTCGATCATCTGCATGGGCGACAACACCCCAAACTGCAGGATCATATCCGCCACGGTCAGCATCCAGTCCGGCTTGATCCACAAAACAAAGGGAACCACCAATTTCCAGCAGGCGTTGGTAAGTTGCCCATGAAAAAGACCGCTGCCACCGCTGATGCCGAACCCGAAGGTAAGTTCCCCCTTGGCGTTTCCCCACGGAACGTTTCCCTCCTGGGCCAATTTCTCCACTTGACGGCTCCACCCTGCCTTTTCTTTGCGCTGGGAAACCCGATGGGAATCCTTTTGTTTTCTTTTTTCATCGGCCGCCAAAGCCTCCTCCTTCAGCTCTTTTTGGACTGGATCCAGCGCCAGGCGGGCCTCCCTCCGGTCACCCCCCTTCCACGCGAGGATGGCCCGGCCGAAACGGGCCGCAAAATTAGCCGACAGATTTTCGGCCATCCGAAAATGCTCCTCGGAAATTTGGGTGCTCGGGATGGGGCGGTCGGCCCACAAAAAAGCCCCGCCTTTGCCGCGACCCGCGGTGGCGGTCAGGGCCAACGATTGAAACCCGTCAAGTTTCTGCTCCCGCCAGATTTCCAACCCCCATTTCAAATGCTGAATCAGATAGGAAGCCCAGCGCCGTGGCGCAATGGGGGCCACAAAATCCCCCACATGAAGGAATTCCAGCCGGGTTTGGGGATGCTTCAACTTGATGTTGAAGTTGACCATTTCCACCGCGGGAGGGTTTTCCAGATGCCTTATCCAAGTTTCGGGAAATCGCCTACCTTGGACAACCATCGGGTCAACCCTCGGGCCAGCCAAGGAACAATACCCAGCCAGCGCATGCCAGCGCGCCCGTTCCTCGTCCTCCGCCTGGATTTGCGGCGAATCCAGCAACTCCTGCACCATCTGCGATGCCTCGGACACATAGCCCAACCGGAAAGCTTCTCCGGCCAGAGCTCCCACCCCGGGTCCCTCCCCCCGATCCCCCCGAAGCGCCTTCCTTTGGACCTGAATTCCCTTGAGAGGATCGGCATTCTCCCAGCCCGCCGCATAGGCGGTGTGGAGCTGGTGCAGCCAGTCGGCCCCCGGGCGATATCCTGAGTCCCAAGCCGCCTGAAAACATCTCTCCGCGAAGTCGTATTTTCCCTCGTAAATCTGGGAGGAGCCCAGGGAGACCATCCGGTACTGTGCCCAGGGACGCTTGGCCTGGACGGAGGGAAGAAAGTAACGGTATGCCTCCTCTGGATTTTTTTTCACCCCCAATCCCTCTTCAAAGAATCTGCCTGCCTGCTCCCCGGCCCAAAGGCTGCCGGCATCCGCCGCTTTTCGGTACCAGCGCAAGGCCTCCTGATCATCCTTTTTGGTGCCGATGGCGTTCTCCAGGCATCGTGCCACGTTTTCATCGGCCCATCGGTCCCCTGATCCGGTTTCAGACTTTTTGCGAAACCAACGGTAAGCTTCCCCGGGATTTTTATCTGTCCCACGACCATTTTCGCAAAAAACCGCGACTTGGCCCATGGACCATGCCTGCCCGTTTTCCGCCGCTTTTCGGTACCACGTTAACGCCTCTTGGTCGTCAGCCTTGACCCCCAGGCCTTTCTCATAGCACCAACCGATCTGCTCCATTGCCCAGCCGGATTTCAGCTCGGCAGCCTTGCGGTAGCACTCCAGGGCTTTGCCGTGGTTTTTTTCCACCCCCATGCCATGGAAGTAGTAGCGCCCCAGGTTGTCCCATCCCCAAGCTGAGTTTTTTTTGGTCTCCTCCTCGAGTTTCGTCAGCATCCGCCGGTACTGCTCCCGTGCCTCTTCAGGATTTTTTGGAACACCGATTCCCTCCGCATAGCATCGGGCTACTTTTTCCGGCGCCCAAAAATCACCCGATTCCGCCTGGCGGTTCCACCACCGGAACGCCTCCGCTGGATTCTTCTCCGTGCCCCTCCCGTCCTCGTACATTTGGGCCAAACGCCCCATGGACCAGGCATTACCTTTTTCAGAAGCCTGGGTGTAAAGTCGGAGCGCCTCTTTCTCGTCTTTTTTCGTCCCCCTCCCGGCCTCGTAACAGGCAGCCACACCGCTGAGGCCTGAAGCATTTCCTTGGTTGGCGGACTTCTGAAACCACCCAAAGGCTTGGCCATCATTCTGCGGCACACCTCTTCCATCGTAATAACAGTCCGCCGCATGGAATTGCCCCCAGTCATTTCCAGCTTCCGCGGATTGAAGATAATATTCAAAGGCCTTCGCGGGATCTTTCTCCACGCCTCGCCCATACTCATAACAGAGCCCCAGCTGATTCAACGACCACCCGTTCCTTTTCTCCGCCGCCTTGCGGTACCACCTCACCGCTTCCTTTTCATCCTTGCCGACTCCTTGGCCACTTTCATAACAAAAGCCGAGGTTGCCCATGGCCATCTCGTTCCCTTGGTCGGCCGACCGGCGATACCACTCCACCGCCAGAGCCTGATCCTTCGTCACACCGATCCCACTGGCCAACCACCATCCCACCTTGTTTTGCGCCCAACTGTTTCCGCCTTCGGCCGATTGCCGATAGGCGATAAATGCTTGGGGAAGGTTTTTTTCGGCTCCTTTTCCAAGCTCGTAACAAATTCCGAGGCCCATCGCCCCTCCGGGATTTCCCCGCTGGGCCGCTTTCCGATACCAACGGACGGCCTCGTTTTCATCCTTGGCCACACCGATGCCGTTCTCATAACAACGTCCAACACTCCCCATAGCCCCGACGTTTCCTTGGTCAGCGGATTTTCGATAAAGGGCGAAAGCCGCCGGAAGATCTTTCTGCACTCCAATTCCATCCTCGTAGAACCTTGCCAGACTGACCAAATCCCCCTGGCGGCCGTGATCTGTGACCTCCTGAAGCATGGCAAAGGCCTGCTTTCCTTTGGTTGCCGGAAAAAACGTCCCCCAGGTGAATGCCAAGGATCGCTTGGCGTCGGGAACATCATGGTTCGCCATCTTTTGCAGGTCTTTTTCGACCCTTAAAAAAGCGACTTTCGCCGTCTCCTCATCCTTGGGGATTCCTAATTCCCCATAAAACATACGACGCGCTTGCCAGGCCAACGCCCGCGGATCCCCTGATTCGGCGGCTTTCCGGTAAAGATCCCGGGCCTTGGGAACATCCATCAACCCCCCTTCCCCGCTAGAAAGTTTACGCGCCTGCCAGTAAATGTCTTCGGTTGAATTTTCCGGGCCCGCGAGGAGTAACCGGACACCACAGAGATAGGTCAGAATTAAAACGGAAAAAATTTGAATCAAGGCAGGGTCATGGTCTTTCCAAAAACGAGTGCGCTCAAGTGAACTTTTTCTTATCCGAGCAAAGCGTGGGATCAGCTGGGAAGATCGCCTGCGCGCTCGGCAAGCCAAGGCCCCGCCTCACGGGGTTGGATAACCTCCATCGCCCCCGTCCGCCGACACTTGATTTCGACCCCTCCGGCGGCCAGCGACTTTGCCCCCAGCGTGATCCGCCACGGGAAACCCAGCAGATCGGCATCCTTGAACTTCACCCCCGGCCGCTCATCCCGATCGTCCCACAAATAGTCGATTCCCGCTTTTTCCAGCGAGGCCATCACCTCGTCAGCCGCCTTCTTCACCGCCGCATCCGCCAGATCCA
>Ga0214917_10000812_pt1 | contig 40688 bp, 57 predicted proteins | sample LL_1208_BB_MetaG_FD_177983 | JGI IMG/M metagenome (GOLD analysis project Ga0214917, IMG submission 177983) | Freshwater microbial communities from Lake Lanier, Atlanta, Georgia, United States - LL_1208_BB | ecosystem: Environmental > Aquatic > Freshwater > Lake | place: USA: Georgia | collected... | reverse complement strand
GTACTAACGCTATTGCATTTACAGGTAGAACACGTTTAAGAGGATTAGTTATCCAATCAACTGGAAGTTCTGGAAGTATGATTATTAATGGTTTAGCAAATGCTACAACTGTTAGTTCTTCAACTAATACACAAGTATATTTCATCGTTCAAGTAGGGGCTGGTGGAACACAATCTGTATACATACCAGAAGATGGTGTTTTATATGGTTCTAACAATGCTGTGGGTTGCGTAGATGGTGTTGGTATAACTGGAAACTCTTCAGCGTTAAGTGCGATATTATTTATAGATAAGTAATATAACAATGACTACATCCGGAACTACTTCATTTAATCTGGATATAGATGAGCTTTTTCAAGAAGCTTATGAACGTATAGGTATTGACGGAAGTAGAAGTGGATATCATTTAAGATCAGCAAGAAGATCATTAAATTTATTATTATCAGAATTAGATAATAGAGGTGTACATTTATGGAAAGTAAAACTAGCAACTGTTCCATTAGTTTTAGGACAAGCAGAATATAATTACACAGCTGATACTACTAATTATCCTCAAGATATAAATGATGTATTAGAAGCTTATGTTAGAAATAACACAGTACCTGCTTCTCCTGTAGATATTTCACTTACTAAAATAGATAGATCTGCATATGCGGCTTTACCTAATAAATTATCTCAAGGAACACCTTCTCAATACTATGTTCAAAGAACATACAGTCCAAGTATATTTTTATATTTAACTGCAGGATCAAATTATTCAAATTCAGCTAATCCAAGTGATTATCAATTTAGATTTTATTATTTAGCTAGATTAGAAGATGCGGGTGCTTATACAAATACACCAGACGTTGTATTTAGATTTTTACCAGCTTTAACTTCTGGTATGGCTTATTATTTAAGTATTAAACATGCACCTCAGAGAACAGAACAATTAAGAATGTTCTATGAAGATGATTTACAAAGAGCTTTATTAGAAGATGGTCAAAGAACTTCTTTATTCATTTCCCCTAAAACTTATTTTGGAGATGGACTATAATGACAACCTATTCATCAGGAAAGAAATCCTGGGCAGTATCTGATAGATCAGGACAAAGATTTAAATACATTGACATGGTTACAGAATGGAATGGATCTTTTGTACATGTATCTGAATATGAACCTAAACATCCTCAATTAGAACCTAAAGTTCCAGGTAACGATCCTCAAGGTTTACAAAATGCTAGACCTGATAGAGTTGAACCAGCAGTTATTGTAGCATTAGGAAATAACCCTTTATATTCTGTCACAGGCAGCTCGACTCTCGTTGTTAGCGACCCGGGACATGGTACTAAATTAGGAAGCACAGTTATATTTACAAATGTATTAGGAGCAAATGGTTTTAGTGCAACTGCATTAACTACTACAAAAGGATTTACAATTACATCTGTTAATACAAATGATTATAGTTTTAATTTATCAACTACAGCAAATGCTACTGGATTCTTTGGTGGCACAAATATTACAATAGGACCAGCTGCTGTTGCTTTACCAGAAAATCCTTTTGTAATTTCTATTGGAAGTTCTACAATTAGAGTTAATCAACCAAATCATAGAAGAGCTACAGGAAATACAGTTGTGTTTTCTAATGTTAATGCTTTAAATAATTTTAATTCTAGTTCTGGATTTACTACTGCAGCACTTGCAACTACAACTGGATATAGTATTACAGTTATCAATGCTAATAATTATAGCTTTAATGCATCATCAGGAACTGCTATAATTAATGGTGTTATTGGAGGAGGGTCTGTAACAGCACAGACTATATAATATGAATTACGGAGAACTAAGAGATCAAATTAGAAACTATTCAGAGTTATCTGATAACATGTTATCAGATTCAACTGTTGCTGTTATTGTTCAAAATACTGAAAATAGAATTTACAGAGAAATTAATATTGATGCTTATAAGTTATATGCTTCAGCTGTAACTATTTCAGGCACTTCTACTATTTCTGTACCATCAGGACTTAGAAATATTAGATATGTAGAAATGATTGATTCAGGTGGAGCTGTTTCTAATTTATTAGAAAAAGATAGCTCTTATTTAGCTGAATATAGTCCAACCCCTAATTCTAGTACTTATTTTGCAGAACCTAAATATTATGCTACTTGGAATGAGACTACTTGGTTTGTAGCTCCAACCCCAAATTCTTCTTATATAATAAATATTGCATATTATAAACAACCTGCTACTATTACATCTAGTACTACAAGTACAAGTTATGTATCTGTATACGCTCAGGATTTACTTTTATATGGTTCTCTGGTAGAAACATATAAATATATCAAAGGGCCTGATAATATGATAGCTCAATATGAACAATCATATCAGCAGGCTAAACAATCCTTTGGTGTTGAGCAAATTGGTAGAAGAAGAAGAGACGAGTACCTTGATGGTGAAGTTCGTATTCTTCCTCAAGGACAACAACAAGGTTAATAAGGAGTTAATATGGCAAATATAGTACCAGATAGTTTTAAACAAGAACTTTTCTTAGCAACACACAATTTTTCAACAAGTGCAGGTAATACTTTTAAATTAGCACTTTACACAACTGTAAGTGGCTTCTCTACAGGAACTACAAATTACATTACAACTAACGAAGCAAGCGGTACTGGATATTCTGCAGGTGGAACTACATTAGTTAATTCTACAGTGACAGTTGCTCAAAATATTTCTTTTGTTAGTTTTAATAATGCAACTTTTTCTACTGCAACATTAACAGCTTCTTGCTGTTTAATTTATAACAGCACTCAATCTAATAAAGCAGTTGTTGTTTTAGATTTTGGTGGTAGTAAAACTTCAACAAACGGCGACTTTACTATTCAGTTCCCAACAGCTAACTCAACAAGTGCGGTTCTAAGAATCTCTTAGTAATTTTGCCATAGGAAATTTATGGCTACTAATACTTCATGGGGTGCTAATACTTGGGGTCTCTATAATTGGGGAGGCGTAGGTACAGATGTAACTGTATACGTAGGTGTTCAAAGCGGATGGGGAAGATCTACTTTTGGATCATCAGGTTGGAATGATGATGCTCCCGATCAAAATTTATTATTAACTGTAAATGCTCCACAAACTCAACCTTGGGGATTTGATGCTTGGGGTGTAGATGAATGGGGTGGTGCAGTTGATCCTATAATTGTAAAAGCTTCTGCAAATGTAGTTTTATCTTCTGCTGAACTTGGAATTTCTACTGGTACATTAACATTTGCTGGAAAAGCAAATGTAACTACAACTGGAAATCAACTTACATTAACTTTAAATAATGCAACTGTACTTGCAAGTGCAGGTGCAAATGCTTCTACAAATTTATTAGAATTTTTAGTTCAAAATCCAAGTATATCTGCAAAAGGATTTACTGAAGCTGTAGTTGGAAATGAATTAACTTCAACTACTGGAACAGTTACATTTAAATTAGATCAAAAAATATCTGTAACTGGAAATGGTGTACAAATTGGAACTGGAACTGTTGTTATAGCTCTTCCTACAATTGTTACTGCTACAGGTTCAAGTGTTACAACTCAAGTTGGAAATGCAACTGTTGTGGGTAAAAATTATGTAACTACAACAGGATCTCAAGTTAATATATCAACAGGTGATCCTACTTTATCTTTAGGAGTAAGAGTAACAGCTACTGGTTCTAGTGTAACTGTTCAAACTGGAACTGTTGGAATTGAAGTAGCTTATAAAGTTACCGGAAATCAAGTAAATATAGGAGTAGGTAATTTAACAATCTCAACACAAAATGTTGTATTACCTTCAGGAAATGAATTGACTTTATCTGCTGGAAATCCTATTGTCTATGCTTGGGCAATAATAGATCCAACAACAGGTCAAAGTTGGTCTAATATTAATCCAACAACAGGTCAAAGTTGGTCTGCTATAACCCCTAATACGGGTCAAACATGGGTACAAATACCATGATGACAAAACTTTAAAAAAATGATAAAAAGGATTTAATATGGCAAGTACGTTTAGTAATTTAGGTTTAAATCTTCAGGCAACTGGTGAAAACTCAGGTACATGGGGTTCAATCACAAACGTTAACCTACAAGATATTGATAATGCTATTTCAGGTGTTTATAATTTAACTGTAACAGGTTCTACAACTCTAGCTTTTACAACAAATTCATCTTCAACAACATTTACTGATGAAGCAGGTAGAAATAAAACAATTATTTTATCTGGTTCATTATCTGCAACAACAGTTACAATTACAGTTCCTAATATTGAAAAAGATTATTATATTATAAATAATTCAGGAGCGACTGCAGTTATTTCTTCTGGTGGTTCTACAACAGTTTCTATTGCAACAGGATCTAAAAATATTGTTATTGTAAATCCAAGTGTAACTTCTGTAATAACAGCTTTACCAACGGATCAAGTAAATAATCCAGGTGGAACAACTACTAACGTTCAATATAATTCTTCAGGATCTTTTGCTGGATCAACAGTATTTACATTTGATGGAACATCTTTAGCAGTACCATCGGTAACTGTATCAAGTACAGTTTATGGTGCTACATTAGTTGGAGCATCAGTTACAGTTTCTGGAACAGCAACAGCTGCAACAGTAGTTGCAACAAATGTAACAGTTTCTGGAACAGTAACAGCTACAAATTTTGTAGGTGCTAATTTAACTCTTTCTGGAACAGTAACTTCTGTAAATTTAATATCTACTAATGCAACAGTTACAAACCTTGTAATGTCAAGCACAGCTAATATTTTATCTCAAGCTGCTATTAGATTCCAAGACACATCAGGTGGGGAATATGTAGCTTTAAGAGCTCCTGGAACAGTTTCAGCAAGCTATACTTTAAGTTTACCATCAGCTGATGGTACAAACGGCCAAGGTATTGGTACAAATGGCTCAGGAACATTAGGGTTTTATCCATATGCTACTGTTGGAAAAGCTATTGCAATATCATTAGTTTTTTAGTATTAATAACAAGGAGTAAAAAATATGGCAAATCCAAATATAGTATCAGTAAACTCGATATACGGTAATACAACCGGCTTTGCATTAACAACTACACTTACAAACGTGTTACTTGCAAATGCTACAGCTTCAGGAAAAGTTTATAAAGTAAATTCAGTTTTAGTAGCTAACATTACTTCAGCAGCTGTTAATTTAACTTGTCAATATCATACAGCAGCTAATGGAACAGCAGGATCATCATTTGCATTTGCAAACGTAATCTCTATTCCTTCTAGTGCATCATTAAATTTAATTGATAAAAGTTCTTCTTTCTATCTAATGGAAAATCAATCTATCATTGGTGGAGCTAGTGCTAATAGTGGATTACAAGTTACTATCAGTTACGAAGATATAAGTTAACCGGAGATTCAAGCTATGGCAAATGGCGGAATTATCGGTCCAGTTAATAACCCAACACAATTACCGAATATAACTACTATTACAAGTAGTAATCCTGCTTTTTCTTTTAACCCAGCGTCTACCTCATTTAGTTATTTAATTGTTGCAGGTGGAGGTGGAAGTAATCCTACAGGAATTGGAAATGGTGGAACAGGAGCAGGTGGACTTAAAACTGGAACTCAACCTGTAACAGGTGGTACATCTATTTCAGTAACAGTTGGAGCTGGAGGAGGAGATAGTTCAGGAGTTAATGGATCACCATCAAGTATTTCAGGACCAACACCAGTTTCAACATCAGGTGGAGGTAGAGGAGTTGCTAGAGGACAAGCTGGAGCGCCAGGAGGATCTGGAGGTGGAGGAGGAGATGGCTATCCATCAAGTACACCTGCTGCAGGATCAGGAACACCTGGAGAAGGAAACCCAGGAGGACCTGGAGGACCAGGAGAACCATCTGGAGGAGGAGGTGGAGCAGGATCTGCAGGTGGAGTAGGACCAATTGGAGGATCAACACCTGGAAATGGATCTTCTAGTTCTATAAGTGGATCAGCTGTAGTTTATGCAATTGGTGGAAATGGAGAAGGGTATCCTGGAACACCTACCGATGGAAATAACCCATACGGAATAGATGTTTATACACCAGCACCAGCACCAGCACCTAGACAAAACAAAGGTTACGGAAGTTTATATTCAGCCGGAGGACCTGGCGTAGTTATTATTTCAGAAAATGGTGGAGGACCAACAGTCGCTTCTGGAGTATGGTCACTAAATGACGCATATAATTATAAAAAAAATGGAACATGGGTTACACCACCACCTTATGCAATAGATTTCTTAGTAGTGGCAGGTGGAGGAAGTGGAGGAATTGCAAACGGTGGAGGAGGTGGAGCCGGTGGATTTAGAACTTCTACACAAACACTTGCAGTTGGAACAATAATTACAGCTACAGTAGGAGATGGTGGATCAGGTGCATCAGGAAGTCCTAGTTCTATTGCTGCTCCAGCGAGTTTAACAACAATAACTTCTACTGGTGGTGGATTAGGAGGTAATGGTAATAATAATAATGCAGCATCCGGAGGATCAGGTGGAGGTGCTGGAAATGGAACTTTTCCTGGAGGATCAGGAAACACTCCAAGTACATCGCCAAGTCAAGGAAATCCTGGAGGAAGTACGACTTCAACTAATGCTCCTAACTATGCTTGTGCTGGAGGAGGAGGTTCGTCTTCAGCAGGAACAAGTATTTCTGGAGGAACTGCATCTGGTGGAAATGGTGGAAATGGAACAGCTTCTTCAATAACTGGTTCTTCAGTAACCTATGCTGGAGGAGGAGGTGGAGCTGCTGATCCTGGAAAACCTGTTGGTTCAGGAGGACCTGGTGGAGGAGGTGCTGGAGGAAATGCACCTGGATATACAGGAGGAGTATCAGGCACTGCTAACACTGGATCAGGTGGAGGAGGTAATGGAGGTAATGGTGGTAAAGGAGTTATTATTTTAAGTGTACCTACTGCTAAATATAGCGGTCAAGTAACAGGATCACCTACAACTACAACATCGGGATCTAATACTATTATTACATTTACTGGAACAGGAACTTACACGGTATAAAATTATGGCATCATTTGCAAAATTAAATTCTGATAATATTGTTGAAAGAGTAGTAGTTGTTAATAATAATGAATTATTAGAAAATGGTATTGAATCAGAAAATAAAGGTATCTCTTTTTTAAAAGGAATATTTGGTAAAAATACTATTTGGAAACAAAGTTCATATAATACATTTTCAAATACTCATAAATTAGGTGGAACTCCTTTTAGAAAAAATCATGCTGGAGTAGGTTTTATTTATGATATAAATAGAGATGCTTTTATAGCACCTAAACCATTTGATTCTTGGATATTAAATGAAAATACATGTATTTGGGAATCACCAATTGCATACCCAAATGATAGTAAAAAATATCTTTGGAATGAAACAAATAAAACTTGGGATTTAATAAACGAATATTAATATGGCACACTTTGCAGAACTAGATTCAGATAATAATGTTTTACAAGTATTAGTATTTGCTAATAATATTATTGATCTTCATGGCGGAGATTTATCTATAGAAGCAGAAAAATTTGTTTCAACAACTCCACATACAACTGCTGAAAATTCACATACCGGTAAACCTGGAGTATCTTGGAAACAAACATCTATGAATAAAAATTTTAGAGGTTCATTTGCAGGAGTTGGTGGAACTTATGACCCTATTAAAAATATATTTATAAACCCAAAACCTTTTCCATCATTTACTTTAAATGCGGATGGTTCTTGGTCAGCACCAATCGCTGAACCAGCAAATCCGTTATTACCAAATAATACAAAAGAATTTTCTCAATGGTGGGATGAAGAAAATCAAAGATGGTTACGATTTAGAATTGAAGATCCAAAACCTAGAACAAATTATGTCTGGAATCCAAGTAATTCTCAATGGGAGGAGGTTCAATTATAATGGCTCATTTTGCTGAAATAAGAAAAGATAACAATGAAGTTATAAGAGTTATTGTTGTTAGTAATAATGATGTTAATGCTCATGGCGGTGATTTGTCTGTAGAAGCAGAAAAATGGGTAGCTTCTTTTCATCCTAATGATGAATACTTAAAAGAATATAAAGGATGGAAAACTTATCCAGAAACTTATTGGAAACAAACTTCTTACAATCATAATTTTAGAAAAAAATATGCTGGAGTTGGGTATACTTATGATTTAATAAATGATGTTTTTATACCTGAAAGACCATATTCCAATTGGGTATTAAATTCTAATTTTCTTTGGGAAGCACCTATAAAAGAACCTAATACAAAAATATTTGATTTAAATACAACAATTTATATAATAGCTTGGAAAGAGTCTACATCACAATGGATAGGTAGATTAAAAGATAGATGCTTTACTTGGGATTCAAATGAGTTAAAATGGATTGAAAATGGATCTATAGAGGATTGGAGTTAATATGGGTAATTTTAATGGTGGAATTATAGGTGTATATAATAGTACATATTTAGGAGATTTAAAACAAGCATTTACTGCACCAGGAACATTTACAAGTCCAATTGGAGCAACTACTGGAACTGTATTAGTTGTAGCAGGTGGAGGAGGAGGTGGAGATATTGGTGGTGGAGGTGGAGCAGGAGGATATAGATTAATAACAAGTCATCCTATTCCAGCAAGTGCTGTTCCAGTAACAGTTGGAGCAGGTGGAGCAGGAGGTCCAGGTGGTGGACCAACTAGTGGATCTTCTGGAAGTAATTCAATATTTGGTTCAGCAACACCTCTTACATCAAATGGTGGTGGAGGAGGAGCAAGAATAACAGGAGCACCTACACCGGGAGGATCTGGAGGTTCTGGAGGAGGAGCTTGTGGAAATACACCAACAGCTGTTGCTCCTGGAGGAGCCGGAAATACACCAGCTACAACACCTTCACAAGGAAATCCTGGAGGAGCTAGTTCTACAGATGCATCAACTTATACAAATGGAGGAGGTGGTGGTGGAGCTTCAGCATCAGGAGCGGGTGGAGGTCCTGGAGTTACTATGAGTGGTGGTTCTGGAACTAGTGCAATTCCAACATTTGGAGCTACATCTGGAAATCCTTTTTATCCACCTTATCCTGCACCACGTGCACCAGAAGTTGGTTATTTTTCAGGAGGTGGTGGTGGAAGACAAGAAGGACCAGGAGGAGCGCCAGGAGGTACTGGAGGAGGAGGACAAGGAAACTGGCCGGGTGGTAGTGGTCAACCTGGAATAACTAATACAGGTGGAGGAGGTGGTGGTGGATCAGGCGCTAGTGGTGGTTCTGGATTTGTTGGAGTATATATACCTGGAGCTGGTGGAGCTGTAGCTAATGGAGTTTGGAATTTAAAAGCTGCATTTGAAGCAAGAAGAGCTGGTACTTGGTAGTATTTACAAACATATAAAATAAGTTTATAAAATATAAAGAAATGAATCTAAAAGAACATTATTGGTATTTTACAAGTGCATTATCTAATGATTTTTGTGATGAATTAATTAAATATGGTAATTCTCAACAAGAACAATTAGCACTTACTGGTGGTCAAACAAATAAAGTTAATGAAGGTAAACCTTTAACAGAAGAAGATATAAAAGATTTAAAAAAGAAAAGAGATTCAAATATTGTATGGTTAAATGATCGTTGGATATATGATGAAATTCAACCTTATATACACTCAGCAAATAAAAACGCTGGATGGAATTTTGATTGGGAATGGTCTGAATCTTGTCAATTTACAAAATATAAATTAAATCAATATTATGATTGGCATTGTGATAGCTGGGATTCTCCTTATGATAAACCTAGTGATCCAAATATACACGGTAAAATTAGAAAATTATCTGTAACATGTTCTTTATCGGCCCCTGAAGATTATGAAGGAGGAGAACTAGAATTTGATTTTAGAAATTTAGACCCAGATAAACCACAAAATATTCGAAAATGTACTGAAATAAAACCACGTGGAAGTATAGTAGTATTTCCTTCTCATGTTTGGCATAGAGTTTTGCCTGTAACAAAAGGAACAAGATATTCATTAGTTATATGGAATATAGGAAATCCATTTAAATAAATAAATGAAAGAAATAAAAAACTTTTTATCTGAAAAAGAATTTTTAAATTTACAAAAAAATATATTAGGAGATTATTTTCCATGGTATTATAATCATTATGTTATAAATGAAAAAATAGATAATTTTTTTCAATTTACACATCTTTTTTATTCTAATTATTCTATTCAATCGAATTATTTTAATATTATTTCTCCTTTAATTGAAAAAATTAATCCTAAAGCAATACTTAGAATAAAAGCAAATTTATTAACTAAAACAGATAAAATTATAGAACATGGTTTTCATATTGATACTGATGAAGAAACAAATAAAATAAAAACTGCTATATTTTATTGTAATACTAATAATGGATATACAAAATTTAAAAATAACGATATAATTAATAGTGAAGAAAATAAATTAATAGAATTTGATTCTAATAATTATCATACTGGAACTTCCAGTACCGATAAAGATGTAAGAGTAGTTATAAATTTAAATTATTATAAATAATAAAAATGAGTTTTAAAGAAAATAAATATACAGTAATTAAAAAAGCAATATCAGAAGATTTAGCAAATTTTTGTTATGAATATTTTTTATTAAAAAGAAAGGTAGCCAAATTTTTATTTGATGAGAGGATTATTTCTCCTTTTAACAGTATGTGGGGAGTGTGGAATGATAAACAGGTTCCTGAAACATATTCTCATTATGCAGACATAGTTATGGAAACTTTACTTACAAAAGTACATCCTATTATGGAAGAAAAAACAGAATTAAAATTAATACCTAATTATTCTTATGCAAGAATATATAAAAAAGGAGATATATTATATCGTCATAAAGATAGATTTAGTTGTGAAATATCTACAACATTAAATTTAGGTGGAGATCCATGGACAATATTTATTGAACCTGATGAGACTAAAGGAAAACTTATAGATGGTAATTATGTAAGCGATAATACAATCGGAATTAAAGTAAATTTAGAACCAGGTGATATGTTAGTTTACAGAGGAAATATTTTAGAACATTGGAGAGATGCGTTTGAAGGCGAGAATTGTGGTCAAGTATTTTTGCATTATAATGATATAAATACACCTGGCTCACAAGAAAATATTTATGATAGAAGACCACATTTAGGACTTTCAGCAAAGTTTAAAAGATGATATAAAATCTCTTTTAAATAGAGGTTTTATGCCAATAACCAAAGTAAAATTTCCACGTCCCGGTATTAACAAACAGGATACACTCTACGGAGCTGAAGGCGGTTGGACTGACTGCGATAACATGCGATTCCGTTATGGAGTTCCTGAAAAGATTGGCGGCTGGCAAAACGTTGCACCACCATTACATCTTATTGGTGTTGCTAGAGATATTCACAATTATACAGATTTAGCTGGAGATTCATTATCAGCTATTGGTACAGATAGAAAATTATATATTTATTACGATAACAACTATTATGACATTACACCTATATCTACTACACAAGCTGTAGTATTTTCATTCACTTCAGGAACAACTATTGTAGAAGTTACTTCAACTTCTAACGGAGCTGTAGAAGGAGATTTTGTTACGTTTTCAGGTGTAACTGGAGTTAGTGTTGGAACAACTACTATTACCAATACTACTATGTCTCAAGAATTTGAAATTCAAGAAATTACAAACGCTAATACATTTAAAATAAATGTAGCAGATCTTGGAACACCTGCATCATCTGATACAGCGACAGGAACAGGAGCTTTTCAAATAAATATAGGTGCTGATACTTCTCAATTTGGTATTGGATGGGGAGCTGCATCATGGGGATTTTCTACTTGGGGTACAGCAAGACCAACGGGAGTTATTACACAAAGACCAAGAATATGGGTATTAGATAACTGGGGAGAAGATTTAATTGCAACTATTTATGGTGGAAAAACTTATTATTTGCAAACAAGTACATTTGTAATATCAAGGAATACAAGAGCAACTTTACTTGCTAATGCTCCAACACAATCTAATTATATGATTGTATCTTCTCGTGATAGACACGTAATATTTTTAGGTACTCAAACAACACCAGGAACAACTACAACTTATGATCCAATGTCAGTATTATTTGGTTCACAAGAATCAATTACAGATTTTACACCCACAGCAACTAATACTGCAGGATTTCAAAGATTATCATCAGGAAATAGACTTGTAACAGCTGTAAGAACAAGAGGTGATTTAATATTACTTACAAATTTATCTGCTCATTCTATGCAGTTCGTAGGACCTCCATATACATTTTCATTTAAACAAGTAGGTACAAATTGTGGAGCTATATCACCACACTCAGCTGTTGAGGCTGAAAACGTTGTCTATTGGATGTCTAATGGTGGATTCTTTTTATTTGACGGGGTAGTAAAACAGATTCCATGTACTGTGCAAGATTATGTATATAGCGACATAGATGATGAAGAACAATTTACAACATTTGGAGGTGTTAATCTTCAATTTGCAGAAGTAAGTTGGTTCTATGCTTCTCAAAACTCAAGTTATATTAATAGAGTAGTAACTTATAACTACAGAGAACAACTTTGGACAATTGGAACTTTAGCAAGAACTGTTTGGGCTCCAAGAGATATATTTGCTTATCCGTTAGCAACAGATTATGATGTTAATTCAACTGCTTTAGCACAACCTACAGTTATTGGTTTAACACCAGGAAGAGCTACTTTATTTAATCAAGAATATGGTAATCAAGCAGATGGTGTATATTTACCTGCTTACATACAAACAGCTGAATTTGGATTAGGTGATACTAATGATTCAATGTTTATCAAACGTTATATACCTGACTTTAAAAATCAAGTTGGCGGAGTTCAGATGGAATTTTTAGTTAGACAATACCCTGGTTCAACTGTACAAGTTGCATCTAGTACTGTTGTTTATTCAACAACTACTAAAGTAGATATGAGAGCAAGAGGTAGACAGGTAGCAATTAAAATGACAACAGTAGATACAGGAACATCAGCTGCAACTACATTTAGATTTGGTACTCTACGTATAGATGCACAACCAGATGGTTTAAGATAATGGCAAAACTAGATCAACCAAGACTTGCAAACGCTACTCCAGAATATACACCTGCTCAATTAGACCAAATTATTAGAACAATAGAACAGATGGTATTGCAATTAAACAATACCTTTACACAAGACGTGCAAGATGTTAATGAAGCACAGGCTTGGTATTTTATAAAAGTATAAAGAAAAATGTCTAATATATATAAAAACGCAATTTATAAAGCTACAACAACTGCTAATACAACGGTGTATACTTGTAATGCTACGGCAAGAGCTATCATTCAAAATATACAATTTGCAAATTCAACAGGTACACATACGGTATCTGCTTATGTTTATAGTTATACTAATAGTACAACAATTCAAATTGGTATTAATGATATAGCTGCAAAAACTTCTTTCAATTTAGCTTCAGGTCCTATAATATTACAAGAAAGAGATGCATTGTTATTATCATCTAATAACGTTGCAGATATAACAGCGATTGTTTCTATATTAGAAGTGAATCGAGGAACATTAACAAATTAAATGGAAGAAATAAGAATACTTTGTGATTCAGAAATCATAATTAAAAATATAAAGACAGGTAAAATTTATAAAGACGAAGAAGAAGTTAAATTAGATATTTCTGCTAAACCTGAAGATATTAAAAGAGATGTTAAAATTATAGTACCACCAATACCTTTATTTAGTAAAACATAATGGACAATCATAGAAAGAGACTACAGTATTATAAAGAACAGGGTTCTGTTTTTAATAACGTTTTAGATATAGGAGCTTATGAAGGTGAGTTCTATACTATGTTTAAAGAGTTCTTTCCTAATGCAAATGTATTAATGATTGAAGCTAATGAAAAAAAAGAATCTATATTAAAAAGCATAGGTCCATATAAAATAGCATTACTTGGATCTGAAGATAATAAAGAAGTTGATTATTATATATGTAAAGATGGAGTACCCACAGGAAATAGTATTTATAAAGAAAACACTACTTATACTTTTGAACCTAAAAAAAGGAAGGCAATAACTTTACCTACTTTGTTAGGATCTGAAAAGGGGTTTGATTTAATTAAAATGGATGTTCAAGGATCTGAATTAGATATTATTAAAGGAGCAATACCTATTATTAAAAGAACAGATTCCCTTTTACTAGAATTACAGACATTAGAATATAACTTAAAAGCACCTATGGCATCAGAAGTTATATCTTATGTACATAACTTAGGGTTTGATTTAGTTGATATACTTAACTTAATGTATTCAGAAAATCACTTGATTCAAGTGGATGTTTTGTTTATAAACAGAAATAGAAATGAATCCTAAAGGCGGAACAGAAATTTTAAAAGAACAGTTAATAGTACAATTAGAACCAGGTTCTATTGATGGTGTTAATTTAATTGGATCTATTTGTCATCCATCTTTAGTTAAAAAAGATAAAACAAATGTTGTTTGGCAACATTTAAGTTATGATCAACCAAATGTTCAATACATGCGTGATCGTAAATTTGTAGATTCAATAGATTACTTTATTTACGTAAGTCATTGGCAATATAATAAGTTTAGAGAACATTACCAAATACCAGAATATAAATCTTTTATTATTAAAAATGCTACACCTGCATTTGAAGAAGTTGTTAAACCTAATGTTATATTACCTACGGTTCCTGAAAATAAAATTAAAATTTTATATACATCAACACCATGGAGAGGTCTTGCAATATTAATAAGAGCTATAGATATATTAAATAAAACAAGAAATGATTTTGAAGTAGAAATATATTCATCAACTAGGATATATGGAACAGCATTTGAAGAATCTGAAAAAGGTAAGTTTGATGCTTTATTTGATAAATGTAGAGGTACTAAGAATGTTATATTTAGAGGTTATGGAATTAACACACAGATTAGAGAAGCATTAAAAGAATCTCATATTTATGCTTATCCATCTATCTTTGAAGAAACATCTTGTCTTGCAGTTATAGAAGCTATGTCGGCAGGCTGTCATGTAGTTACTACAAACTACGGCGCGCTTCCAGAGACGTGCGGCGAGTTTGCAACTATGATTGAATTTGATTCTAGTTCACAAAATCTTATTGAAAGATATGCTGATACATTAAATTCAGTTATAGACAACTATAAGAAAAATCTATATAAAGAAGACTTAGAAATGCAAACTAAATATTATAAGAATTATTATTCTTGGGAAACAAGAATAAAAGAATGGGAGAATTTTTTAAACTATGTCAGACAACAAAAAGAAACAAATTAAGTTATTTATAGCAACACCTGCTTTTGGTCATCAGGTTACAACAAATTACATGAATAGTGTAATGAGGTTCGTATCAACATCACATCCAAAAATTCAAGTATCAACTGCAATACATTTACAATCAGGTATGGCTTTAGTAACGCAAGCTAGAAATAATTGTGTTGCATCATTTTTAAAATCAGATTGTACACATTTCTTTTTTATAGATTCAGATATTGGATTTGAACCAGAAGCTGTTTATAGATTATTAGAAAAAGATGAAGAAGTAGTTCTTACACCATACGCTGTAAAAGGATTTGGTCAAAACTATGCATTACAATTTATAGTTCATTTCCCAGATAGAGATAATGTTAAAATAGGTAAAGATGGATTTGTAGAAATAACTGCAGGACCTACTGGGTTCATGATGATTAAAAGACAAGCATTTGAAAAATTAATAAAAGCATATCCAGATAAGAAAACAGTTAATAAACAATTAGTAGGTAACAAAGTAGAGATCATGGATTCAGATTGGTATACATTTTTTGAAACAGGTATAGATCCTGAGAATGGTTATTTAGGTGAAGATATTTGTTTTTGTAAGTTATGGACAGCTATAGGTGGTAAAATATATGCTGATGCTATATCAGAATTAACTCATTTTGGTGGCCATCCGTTCAAAGGATCATTAAGCTTAATGTTTAAACCAAAACCAGTTGACCAACCTAAAGAAAAATAGTAAAATAAACGGTTTCAGGATATAACGCCTGCTGTAAGATGTTTGATGAGATAAAAACTATAATCTCTTTGTATAGGCGTTTTGACCGATATAAACGATATAGCGACAAAGACCTGTTATTTCATATCCTACCATCTTATCAACTTAAACAATATAAATTGCACAAACAAGGAGACGAAGTGATTGCTTTTACTAACTGGGCTTTTCTAAATAACGACGCTCAAAATCGTTTTATTTCAACAACTTTTTTAAAACCAAATGATTGGAAAAGTGGTGATAATGTATGGCATATTGATACCATTTGTGTTAAGAATATTAGAAAAGTTATGTCTTGGACAAAAGAACATTTTAGGAAAATTTTAAAAGTAAATCAGCCTTTAAACTGGTTAAGAATAGATGACAATGGAGTTATCTATAGAAAAGCATCGAAATTCAAAAGAGAATTTCATAACAAAGGTAATATATAATGGGTGGCGGTGTACCAATAGTAGATGATGTTTTAGATTTTGGTGGCGATATTATAGAAGGCGCTGGAGATGTTTTAGACGATGCAATTGATGTCGTTACAGAAAATCCAGAATTACTTGCTTTAGTAGCAGTTCCTTATTTAGCACCTGAGATGTTTGCTTTTGATGCATTGGCAGCAGAAGGTTTAGGTGGAGTAGGAGCTTTTGATGTAGCATCCTCTGCTTTACCAGGTCTTACTTTTGACGCTGCAACAGGAGCTTATACATTAGCCGATGCAGGATTAGGATTAGGTTTAGGAACAGAAGCAGGTGGTTCTTTATTTTCAGATTTAGTAAACGCAGATGCGTTTGATCCAAGTTCTTTTTTACCAGGAAATAATCCTTATGATCCTACTAAACAATTTAGTGATTATGCAAAATATGCAAGAGATGCTTATAAGATTTATGATATGTTAAGCTCAGATTCACAACAACAAGTTCAAAATCAATTTGCAAATCAAGGTTTATATAATCCAAGTTCAGGTGAATTTGATTATGCAAGTGCATTATCACCTTTTTTAAATCAAGCAAAAAATTATTATGATAGAGCTAGTTTAATTAGTAATTTAGGGGATGTTTCTTCACATGTATTAAATCAAGTTCCAAATCCAACTCCAGGGTCTCCTACACCTGAAAAAAGTATTTTAGGTCTTTTAAAAGATTTACCTTATACAGCTATGCAAGATTTATTGACAGTTCCAGGTCTTATAGGAACTGGATTAGGAATAGCAAGTATTGCAGATCAAAGAAGAGTGAACAATTTAATTCAGCAAGGATATGATGAAAACAAAGCTAAACAATTAGCTTATCAACAAAAATTTACAACACCTGCAGGTATTGCTAGTTTACCAAGACAAGATATTACAGGATTAACTCCTAGAACAGTTTCTGATGTAGTTGTTAAACCAAAAGCTGCTAAAGGTGGTTCAATTAATGATTTATACAAAGAATATTCTGAATTAAATAATAGAATGAGAAACTATAGAAGACTTGCTAAAGGAGGAATTGTTTAATGGATAGAGAAAAATTAAGAGCTATGTTAATGCAAAAACCTGAATTAGCAAAAAAAATTTTACAAATGGCTAAACAAAAAGGTTATTTAAAAGGTGGAAGAGTTGGCTATGCAAATGGTTCTCAACCACAAATAACTCAACAACAAGTAGCAATGATAGTTACTATGCTTAAAAAAGGGGCAGATATGTCAACTATATCTTCTATCGTTGGTATTCCTCAAGATCAAATACAAATGATTGTTTCCAAACTTCAACAAGGAATACAACAAAAAGCTCCAGGTGGAATAACTGGATTTCAAAAAGGTGGAATGTCTTCTCCAAGATCTGATCCAAATCCAGATGCTGAAAGAAATGATCTTGCATTAAAATTATTTGGAAGACCATTACATCAACTTACACCAGAAGAATTAGATCAATTACATGAATATATTATGAATAAACAAGCTAAAGGTGGTATAATGGAAATTGATTACAGAGATGAAGGTGGATTTGTTCCTCCTATTGGTAAAAAAGAACGAGCAGATGATATACCTGCTATGTTAAGTAATAATGAATTTGTGTTCACTGCTGATGCTGTACGAAATGCAGGTGGTGGTAGTGTTAAAGAAGGAGCTAAAAAAATGTATGCTCTTATGAAAAAATTGGAAGGTAAATAATGGCAACTACTACAGGAACATACGCAGCACCTTTTCTTCAACCATTTGGAGAAATGCTTACTAACTATGCTGCAGGTCAATTAACTCAACCTCAAGATATTAGTGGATTACTTCCACAAGTTGCCGGACAAAACGTATTACAACAACAAGCTCTACAACAAGGTGCAACTCAAGCAGGTCTTGGTGCATTACAATTTAATCAACAAGGTGAAGTTTTAGGTGCCGGTCAAGGAACTGGTATTGCAGGTTATGAACCATTTTTACAAGGAGCAGCTCAATTAGCAGGACCACAAGGTTATCAACAATACATGTCTCCTTATCAACAAGATGTTATTAATACGACATTAGCAAATTATGATATACAAGCACAAAAAGGTTTAGCGCCTCTTGCTGCTAATGCAGTGAATGCAGGTGCATTTGGTGGAGCTAGAGAAGGAATACAAAGAGCTGAGTATCAAGCAGCGAGCGACAGGAATAGAGCTTTTATAGAAGCACAATTAAGAAACACAGGATTTGGTCAAGCTCAAAACCAAGCAAATATTGGATTTGGTCAACAAACATCTTTAGCTACTTTACAACCTTCATTAGCTGCTTCTAATATTTCAATGTTAGGTCAATTAGGTGGGCAACAACAAAATTATCAACAAGGAATTTTAAATGCATTGCAACAAGGTGCTGCTATACAAAATCAATATCCATTACAAAGATTAAGTGGTATCGCAAGTTTATTTGGAAATATTGCTCAAGCTACTCCAGCAACTCCTGGTCAACCTATAACAACAAATCCATATTTAACTGGTGCTCAAGCGTTTGCAGGTATTTATGGTCCATATTTGCAATCAAAAGCAGCTAGAGATGCATTACTTATAAGATCAGGTATTGATCCAAATACTAATAAACCTTTACCTAAAACAGGTACAACAGGAACAAATAATACAGGATTACCTTCAATACCAAGAAACTGGTGGGATACTCCAATTGATCCTAGTTTTTGGGATACTCCTCCTTTTTTCCCTGGAGATACAGGTGGTGAACCAAACTATACAGATTATGATTTAATAACTGGAGATTATACAGGTGGTTTACCTGAATATACTAATTATTAATAAATTATGGCTAACATTTTAAAAAGACCAATGTTTAGAAGAGGGGGATCTGTAGCTTACGGTACGGGTATAACTTCTGGTTTAGATACACCAAGAGCTAGATATGAAGATGGCACTGATGAAGAAGGTGCACAACAAAATGATATTGTAAGTCTTTCTGCAAAAGACGAAGAAAAAATAAATCCTGAAATTTTAAAAGCTGCATACGATATTATTAAAGAAAAAACTTTACCAAGTGATAAAGAAATAGTTTCTGATTTTTTAACTTCATTTGGTGCTTCTGCTGCTGATCCAACAGAATTACAGACATGGGGATCTGCTTTAGGTAAAACTGCGCAAAGATTTCAAGCCGTACAACAACCTAAACTTCAAGCAGCGTCTAAATATGGTGCACAAGCTGCATTAGCATCTCTTAAAGGTATGACTAAAAATGATCTTTTAGCTATACAAAGAAAAGCAAAAGAAGCTGCAGCAATGGGAATGTTTGGAGATCCAAAAGATCCTGAAAGTTATAAAAGAGCATATACAGCTTTTGCTAGAAAAGAACTAGGTATAGATGCAAATCCATTTTTAAAGTCTAAATCACCAGAAGATAAAATAGATGAACTTGCTAAAACTATTGCTAAAGATAAAGGTTATGATTATGCAACTGCATTATCTTTTGCTAAAATACAATATCAATATGCGCATCCAAGTGATGAAAAAATTAAAGATGAATCAAACAGATTTAAAGGTGAAATAAATTCTAATTTTGTTGAACCACAAGCTAGTGGAGATATTAAAATAAAAGCAGATAAATTACAAAGTCAAGGAAAGTTATATAAAGCTAATGATGTTGTTTTTGATCCAACTACTAAATCACTATACTATTACGCAGGACAAGGTACATTTAAGCTTCTTAGAAAAGTATAGGAGGTACAATGGAAGAAGATAATCTTCAAGAAACCTCTAATCCAATAGAAATATATAACAATGTGGACATAGAACCACCTGTTGTTAAAGAAGAAGTATTAGCAGATACTATACCTAAAGTAGAAGTACCTGAAAAAGCTGAGCTTAGAGAATTACCAAGTGAATCTGAAATCACAGGTGGACTAGAATTAACATACAAAGCTCCTAAACCAGAACAACCTAAAAAAACTATTGAGATTAAATATGATGCTGAAGGTAAACCTATTATCTATGGTGCTAGTGAAACTGAAAGAATATTTAGTAGATTATACAAAGCAGCGAAAGGCGAGAAGCAAGAACCTAAATCAGATTACAATTATATAGAACAAGCATCTGCTGGTTTAATCCATGCAAGTATTGCTGTTCCACGTCAAGGTTTTTCACTTGCTGCTGAGATTGGAGACTTTGTAAGAGGTAATGGTATTCCTGTTGAAGACAGATATATAACTAAACTTGAGGATGCAATTAATGGAACTTTCTTAGGAAGAATAGAACAAGAATCAAAAGATATTGCATATAGTGGTGCAGTTGGAAGATTAACAGATGGTATAGCGCAATTATATGGTGCTGGAAAAATAGGTTCTGCAATTGTTTCTAAACCATTAAATGCTTTAAGAATAGAACAGATTGCAAAAAATTATGTAGAAGCTGCTAAAGCAAATAAATTAGTAAAACCAAGTACAGCTTTAGGTAAAGCAATAGAGAAAGCATCTAATCTTAACAATATGACAACTAAAGATAAATTTATAACCATAGCTGTTGGTGCAGGTGGATTTGGCGCAGGGGCAGCATTAGTTGCGGACTCAGAAGATATTGGAACATTATTGGGAGATACTTTTAAAGATGTATCCGGTGTTAGTAGTCCATTTGAAATAGATAGATTTAAAAAAGAAGAATCACAAGATGAAGCAGCTAGAAAAATATATAACAGAATTAAATTTGGAGCTGACAATGCTATTGTAGGTATTCCATTTGCTTATGGAGTAGGACTTGTACAACAGATTGCTAAATATGGAAAAGACATGGCTTATAGCAATAGTCTTCTTGATAGATGGATAGATAAATATTTTGTATCTCCATTTAGAGCTAGGGGTAAATTATCTCAAGAATTATTTGAAGCAACTAAACAAGTAGAAGGTACTGAGACTGCAGCTAAAGTAACTGCTAAAGATTTATTAAGAAACATTGATCAAGCACTTGGTAAAGTTGCAAAAGAATCTGGAATATCTACAGGAAATCCTGCATTTAAAAGAATTATAGGTAGATTAGATGAATTATTACTTGCGGGTGAAGATACAGTTCGCGGTGGAAAAATTGAATTCTATGGATTTCCTACAAAAGCAATGAATGAATTTGAAACGTTTGCAAAGTCAGTTGGAATAAATTCTAAACAAGTAGATAGAGTAGTAACTGAGTTAATAGCAGCTAGAAACGAATTTAATGTTTTAAAAAATAATGTTTTAAACAGTGATAACGTTCAAGTTGGAAGTGTAGAGTTTAATAAACTAATGTCTGACAGAATGAAAACTATGTTTAATTCTGAATATAAAATAATGTCAGATAGAAGTATTATTCCTTGGTTAAACTACAAACCATCTGATTCTGATATTCAAGCAACTAAAAATGTATTAGCTCGTTATGCAAAAGGTAATGGTAAAACTTTAGATGCTGATCAACTAGATAATATTATGAATGATATTATCAGTAACGTTAAATATAATGAAGTTACAAAGACTCCAGAATTTATTATTGGAGAACAAAGTGCTTTAAGTGATAAAGGAACTCAATTAATTAATATAGCTAAAAATATAAAAGGCGGTAAATTTACACCAACTGAATTAATTAAAACACCAGAAGACTTAAGAGCATTTCAAAGATTATTTGGACAGAAAAGAGATATAAGAAATTCTATTGTTAACATCATGGAAGATTTAGCAACATTAGATGCTAGAAATAAATTTTATGACAATGTATTAAAATTAAGTGATGAAGCTATTAAAAATGGAGAAAGAGGAATTGTATATCCAACATACAACGATGCAGTAATCAATTTAACAAACAGACCTATTATTAAAAATAAACAAGGTTTACAAATTAAATCACCATTAGGTGAAGAAGTTTATACAAATCCTTTAAATGGTAAGTTTACATCACAAGAATTTGCTGATGCATTAAATTTTAGTGATAAATTATTTTGGGATCCTGTATTTAAAAGTGCATTATATCAACATTTAGTTTTAGTTCCTAAAGGAGTATTTCAAATATCAAAAACAATTTTAGGACCTTTCAGTCATACTAGAAACTTTGTATCTAATAGTGTGTTCACAGCAGCTAGAGGTAATTTCTTTTTAAACCCTGTAGAGATAGCTTCTGATTTTAAAAAATCTTTTAATTTAGTACAACCTCAATTGTTATATAGAAATACACCTAAAGATCAGCAATTATATAAATTTTTAGCTGAACAAAATATAATGGGTACAAGTGCTACTGCAAAAGATTTACAAGGTCTTTTAGATGATATGTCTAAAGGTGGAGATTTTTATACAAGATTAGTTAATAAATTTAATGATGGACTAAAAAGAAAATTACCAGTGGTAGGTGAAACAGTTGAAGCTGTAGCTAAAGGTGCAAAAAGAAGTTATCAAATTGCTACTGATTTATATTTAGCTGAAGATGAATTATGGAAAGCATATAACTTCTTTGCTGAAAATTATAAATATAAACAAGCTTATGCAAATGCACTTAAAAAAGGCATAATTAAAAAAATGCCAGATGATCTAACAATTATGAAAGAAGCAGCTAAAATTGTTAGAGATACATTACCTAATTATTCATTTGTTCCTGATTTCATTAAAGGTTTAAGAAGATTACCTGTAGGTAACTTTATATCTTGGCCAGCTCAAATTATATCCACTAGTGCTAATTCTATAGAACTTGGAATTAAAGAAGCAATGAATCCAGTAACAAGAGAAATTGGATTAAAAGGTTTAGCTTCATTTGCAGGAGTAACTGCAATTGCAATACCTACTATTAATGCAATTGGTAGAGGTTTATATGGTGTAACCCAAGATCAAGTTGCAGCATTAAGAGAGTTTCTTCCTTTATTCTCAAAAGAAAATGCTATCTTTGTTTATAGAGATCAAAATGGAGATTTAAAATTTATAGATGCAAGTGGAACATTTGTTTACAATACTGTAACAGGACCAGCGCAATCTGTTATAAATGGAATTGAAAAAGAAAGAGTATTTAATCCTAATTCACCTTTAATGGTAGGATTATTTAAAGGTTTAGTCACAGGTACAAAAAATTTATTTGCACCGTTTATGGAACCATCAGCATATGTAACTATGATGTTTGATCTTTGGGCAAGAGGTGGAAAGACAGCAGATGGACGTCAGATTTGGAATCCAGATGCATCTATGGGTGAAAAATTTAGTAAAGGTTTAGAATATGTTGCTAAACAATATGCACCTTTTTCTATTCCACAGTTTCAACGTTTAGAAAAAGCAATATCAGGAACTCCAGGTGAAAGAGGAGAAAAATATAATGTATCTGATGAAATAGGTGGTTTTTATGGATTAAGAGGAATTCCAATGCCTCCTTCTGAAGTATTAAAGAAAATGGATTTTAAAATTAATGAATTTAAATCAGGTATTAGAAATACTCGAGGTTTATTTTCTGGGGAAGTTTTAAAAGGTGGTGAAATAAGTCATGATGATATTATTAAAAGATACATAGAAGCTAATGCACAAAGATATTCTGTTATGAATAAAATGAAACAAGTAAATGATTTAGCTGAAATATTAGAAGTATCACCTCAAGATCTTCGTAAAAAATTTATAGATAGAGGTGAAACTAATGCTTATAATCATATTGCTACTGGTAGATTTTACCCTTTTGAAATAACAGATCCTATTGCTAAAAAATTTAGAGAACAAAGAACTGCACTTGAAAGTGAATTTGATAATTTAAAATTTGAAGCTCCATATAGTTCAGGAACTATTCAAACATTAAATCAATTAAAATCTTTAATGAAACAAATACCTCTTGGATCAAATTTCTATGATTATGTTAAACCAGAAGATTGGTTAATTGATACTAAACGATCTGAAGCACCTGGTGGCGAGCAGCAAGTAGCGAGAGCTCCATTACCACCAACTCCAATGCCTGATCAACAAGTAGTACAACCTACACCTCAAGTTGCTCAAGGAAATGCTGGTATGATGCAAAATGGCTTGACACCTACGGAGAGTGTTTTATTAAGTGAATCTGAAAAAGTTATGAGACTAAGACAAAGGGGATTAGCATAATGGGTAACGGAAAAGAACCTGAAACAACTGGTGAACATATTGTAGCTCTTTATGGCCACATAACTGGCGTTAAAAGAGACATAAGAGAATTAAGACAAGAGTCTTCTGAAATGCATAATAAATTTGAAAAAAAATTTGACACATTAATATGGTGGATCATTGCCGGTCTAGGTTCAACCATAACTATTTTAATAGGCATAGCCATTCATTTAGCAAAATAAAGTATTGCATATAGGTTAAAAAAACTATATCAGGCGCTAATGGAGAATAAATTACTAGTACATAAACACCTAATTATCCGAGCAGAGGCAAAAAATCCTCCTATGGAAGAAAGTTTACTTAGGCAATGGTTTCAAAAATTTATTCATGAAATAGGTATGAAAGTTATGATGGGTCCTTATGTTAAGTACTCTCATATGATTGGTAATCGTGGAATTACAGGAGCTGCAATTATTGAAACATCTCATATAGTAATGCATGTTTGGGATGAGCCTGATCCCGCCTTGCTTCAATTTGACGTTTACTCTTGCGGTGAATTTGACCCTATAAAGATATGTGAAAAAATAAAGAACGATTTTAATACTACAAAAATAGAATATAAATTTTTAGACAGAGAACATAACCTTGAAATTTTAAAATAAATCATTATATATCTCCAAGGTTGCATCATGTGGATGGACCTATTAACTTGCTTAACAAAGGAGATAATAATGACTTTCAATTCATTATTCCCAAACAATGGTTTACTAGATGTAAACAAAATACAAAAAGAAATATTCAACGGATCAACAAAATTTTTTGATGATGCCTTTGAAAATATTTTTGACACGTGGTCAAAAGTACAATCATTTCCATTCTATAACTTAGTTAAATACTCAAAAGGTAAATACGGTTTAGAAATCGGTTTAGCTGGATACAATAAAGAAAACGTACTTGTAGAAGTTAAAGATGGTATCTTAACAGTAGAAGGAAAAGTAGAAAATAAAAATGTAGACTATGTAAAACAAGGTCTAGCATTTAGAAAATTTTTTAAACAGTTTGAATTAGCTAAAGATGTAATAGTTGATGAAGCTGAAATGAAAGATGGTCTACTTAAAATTAAATTTGGTTTTAATGAACCAAAAGAAATTGAAGGCGTTAAAATAAATATAAAATAATGATGCCTTATAATCAGGACGAAATGGATTGGTTAAATCCAAGCCTTTAGTTCTTCGCCCATAACTTTAGAGGCGATATCAACTTTTTTACGGAGGGCATCTACGATTTTTTCATCTACGGTGCCTTCCGCAATAATATCAATATAAGTCATAGGTTTTTCTTGACCAATACGATCAATCCTAGCTTCAGATTGTTGACGTTTTTCTAAATCATAACCATTAGAATAATAAATCATAGTAGATGCGCCTGTTAATGTAATTCCATATCCACCTGTTTGAGGTGTACCTACAATAAATCTTACAGGGCTATCTGGGTTTTGAATTAATTTAATTGCTTTTTGTCTATCTTCAGTAGTGGTATCACCATAATAAGTTACTACCGTATTATCTCCGTATCTTTTTTTAATAGCTTCAACAATAACTTCTATATCATATCTATAGTGGGCCCATATAACTGCCTTACCTTCTACTTCATCTAATACATCTAACAATTCATCTAATCTTTCATTTTTAAGAATTTGAATATCTCCATCATCAGATTTAAAATGACCACAAGTTATTTGATGCAATCTCATTAATTGAGTTAGTACAGTTGCAGTCGTAACCATCTTACCATTTAAAATAGCAAGAGCCATTTGTTTCATTTGATCATATACTTTCTTTTGTTCTGCACTAAGTTGCACAATTCTTTTCATAAAAGTTTTAGGTGGTAAATCTAAACAATCATCTTTTAATACTCTAAAAGAAAATGGTTTTATTTTATCAGATAATTCTCCAAGATTTCTATAACCAACAACTAAATGGACCATACGACCAGATACATTAATTTGTTTTGTAATAGCATATCTAGTTTTAAATGAATAATAAGACTGATGATCTAAAAGCCATGGATCTAAAAAATAACATTGTGTAAATAAATCTAATGGAGATTTAGTTACCGGCGATCCTGTTAATATTCTTTTATATTTAACATCACGACCAATACCTATAATTGTTTTAGTTCTAATAGCTTCTGGATTTTTAATGGTAGTTGATTCATCTATTGCCATTAAAGTTTTATGGCAACTTAAAAATTTTTCTGCAAATTGTTTTCCTTTTTTAGTAGAGAATGCTTCAACATTCATAATTAAAATATGAAGATCAAAGCTAGATTGAAATAAAGTATTTAATTCTTTTTCTTTAGTTTTATTAATAGTCGCTTCCCATAATACCATTTTCTTATCTATATAATCTGGCATATGATTAGGTATTTCAGAGTCAAACCAGTTCTTATAAACACCTTTAGGTGCGACAATTAGCGCACCATTGATATGACCTTTATTATAAAGCATAGCAATATTATCAATAAGAACCTTAGATTTACCAGTTCCCATTTCCATAAAGTATGCAAATACTTTTTTATCCCATGACATTTCTAAGGCTTTTGTTTGATGCGCAAAAGGCTTAGTCTTATATTTATAGTGCATATATTTTTTAATTCTTTCTATTGACAACTCTATACTAAAAGATGTATAGCTTGTCAAGAAATATGGAAGACAAAATAGTTTATGTAATTCAAGACGTTCCAGGCAGCAGAATAGGTATGCCTAAAATAAATATTATTGGTGCGTCTAAATTTGGTAAACTAAAAGTTTTGTTACCAGAGAATGCACAGGTGACTTTAAGTACAAGTCCTGTTGTGGCTAAATTAAAATCTTTATTAAAAAATTATAGGCCAACAGATTATTTGCTACTTACAGGTGATCCTGCAATAATTGGTATTGCATGTTCCATAGTTTCAGACTATACTAATGGAGTATATAAACTTTTAAAATGGGACAAACAAGAAAGAATGTATTATCCATTAGAAATTAACTTAAACCAGAAAGAAGAAAACCATGTCAACGATAGACTTTGAACAAGACCAAGTACAATCTGTAACTCAGATTGATGCAGCAAAAACTTTATCAGATAAAGTTTTAAAATTAAAAGATTTAGAAGACGAGATTGCTAACGCAGAAGAAAGTATTAATAAATTAAAAGAACAAGCTAGAATACTTTCACAATTTGAAATTCCTGCAATGATGCAGGAAATGCACATTACAAAATTAAAGCTCAAAGATGGTGAGTCTGTAGAAGTAAAACCTTTTTACAGCGCATCTATAATTCCTGAAGTTCAGGAACAAGCTTTTATATGGCTTCGTAACAATGGCTTAGGTGATATTATTAAAAATGATATCACTGTTACCTTTGGTCAGGGCGAAGATAACAAGGCGGCAAAATATGCTGTCCTTGCACGAGGTCAGGGTTTTGAACCAGTCCAGAAAGTTGGTGTTCATGCCCAGACACTCAAAGCGGTGGTCAGAGAGCGTATCGAATCTGGACGTGATATGCCCTCTGATCTATTTAAAACGTTTGCGGGTAACCAGACAAAAATAACAAGGAGATAATCGATGCAAGAAGCGAGAAACGAGAAGCAAGTAGCAACAAAGAAAGCTGCACCTCTACCTTCAACAATAATGTTTGAAGAAGATGCGCACGCAGGTTTTGAGAATGTAAAGCAAGGAAGTTTAGCTTTACCAATCTTGAAACTTTTACAAAATGGTTCTGCTGAAGCACAAAAGAGAAATCAAGCTTATGTGCAAGGTGCTGAGCCAGGAATGTTACTGAACACAGTAACAAAGAAAGTTTATGATGGTGCAAAAGGAATAGATGTTATTCCATGCCATTATAGACTGGAGTACCAAGAATGGTCAGACTTTGGAACAGGATCAGGAAGACCTGAACAAATCTATCCAGATACTTCGGATATATTGACTAAAACAACTAAAGATCAAATGGGTAAAGATAGATTACCAAATGGTAATTATATTTTAACTGTTGGTCAGCATTTTGTTTTAATCTTGGATAATGGTACCACTGAATCTGCTTTAATATCTATGAGTTCATCTCAAGGTAAGATTAGTAGAAAGTGGAATGCTATGATGATGTCCATCACTTTAGATGGAAAAAATGGTGTATATACGCCACCATCATTTAGCCACATTTATAAGATAAATACCGTATTGAATTCCGGAAAAGGAAATCAATGGTATGGGTACAACATTCAAAAAGTTGGTCCTGTGCAAGATCAAGCGGTGTATGAAAGAGCTAAACAGTTCTATCAATCACTAGCTAACGGAAAATAGTCAAACCTCTTGGGTGGTAGAAATACCACCCAAATAAATACGAGTGGAATATGTTAGAAAGATTTAAAGAGATATTTGCTGGGCTGCAAACAGCTTACGGCCAAACTAAAGTTACAGAAGAATTTTCTGAAAACGGTAAACACGAAGCTAAATCATTTACAATAAAAAAACCAGTAACTGATTTATTATGGCAAGCACATTTAAACGGTGATGAGCCAGCATTAGGAATAGTTCCAATTAGAGAAGATAATAAGTGTAAATGGGGATGTATTGATATTGATACTTATCCATTTGACCACAAAGCTTTCATTAAAAAAATTAGAGATAAAGATATTCCTATGATTTTATTTAGATCAAAATCAGGTGGAGCTCATGTATTTTTATTTACAAAAGAATTTGTGGCAGCAAGTTTAATGAGAGAAAGATTAAAAAAGATTGCAGGAATATTAGGATATGCGAAAGCAGAAATATTTCCTAAACAAGATTACATTAGAGCTGAACGAGGAGACACAGGAAGTTTTTTAAATGTTCCTTATCATGGAAGTAATAAATCAGTTAGATTTGCATTTGATGATAATGGTGAACCATTAAAGGTAGAAGATTTTTTTAAACTTTATGATCAATATTCTTTAACTGAAAAAGAATTATTTAATTTAAAAATTTCTGAAACAGATAACACAGATGATTTATTAAAAGGTGCGCCGCCTTGTTTACAAACAATTTTAAAAGATGGAATGCCAGAAGGCGGAAGAAATGACATGATGTATAACATTGGTGTTTATTTAAAGAAAAGATTTCCAAATGAATGGCAAGCAAAGATGTATGTTTATAATGAACAATACATGAAACCACCACTTCAACATGTAGAAATAACTAGGTCCATAGAATCTGTAGGTAAAAAAGATTATCGTTATAAATGTAAATTAGAACCTATTGTTAGTTTTTGTAATTCTAAATTATGTTCTAAAAGAGAATTTGGGGTTGGAGATGATGTTCCACCACCAGAAATAACAGGAATAAGTAAATATCCATCAGATCCACCATTATATTTTGTTAATATAGATGGTGATAGTGTTGAAGTAGATGATGTTACATTACATGATCCAGAAAAATTTTCAGTGGCGTGTATGAATCAAATATCTAAGCCAATGCTTCCATTAGGTAAAATTATATGGAGAAAACAATTAGTTAAATTATTTGAAAAGCTTCAAGTATTAGATGCACCTGATTCTGCAAAAGTAGATGTACAAATAAAAGATTTATTGGCTGACTTTATAAACAAAGCTCCTGGTAAAAAATTAACTGATATAATGAGAGGTTTACCTTTTACAGAAGATAATATCACTTATTTTAAATTCTCAGATTTTTGGAAGTACCTACAAAGATCAAAGTCTTGGACATTACAAAAACAAAAAACATTAAGATTATTAAGTGAATTGTTTGGAGCAAAAGAAGATAGAGTGTTTATAGAAAAGAAAGTTATTAGAACAATGAAAATGGAAACTATTAAATTAGATAAACCAAATGTAAGACAAACAAAAATGAAAGAATCTAGTTTAGTATGAAAAGAATAATTATTCCAGGGCCTCCTGGAACAGGTAAAACATATCATTTGACTAATCACTATTTAAGAAAAGAAATAGAAGAATATAAAACGCCTACAATTAAAATTGCATACATTACATTTAGTAATGCTGCAACGACTGAGGCTAAGAAAAGAATAGAAAATTTATTTCCAACTTATGATATTAAAAAGAATTTTCCTTACATATCTACAATGCATTCTTTAGGCACAAGACAATTAAATATAGATACAAATACACGATTGTTAAAAGATTCTAAATGGAAAGCATTTAAAAACTTTTCACAAATATGTAGAGACATGTCTTTTGAATCATATGTAAATGATTCTGGTATTCCTCAATATAAAAATCACCACATGAAAATTATTGAATATGCTAGAGCTAAAAAAATTCCTATTGTTGATGCAGCCATAGAATTAGATTTGCAACATTCTATTGATATATGGTTAACAGAACAAATTGATGCCGATTTAAAATCATATAAAGAACAAACAGGAATGATTGAATATTCCGATATGATTAAACAGTTTGTCGAGAAAGATAAGTGTCCCCCACTCAACGCTGTCTTTCTAGATGAAGCACAAGATCTGAATCCTCTGCAATGGGATATGTTCTTTTACATTGAATCAAAATGTGAAAGATCTTACATTGCAGGGGATGACGATCAAACCATATATACTTTTCAGGGTGCGGATGAAAATATATTTATAAATTTACAAGGTGAAAAAGATCCAAGAATAGAATCAAGAAGGGTTCCTAGAGCAGTTCACAAAGAAGCTTTAAGTATTTTAGAACATATTAACAATCGAATGGTTAAAGATTGGAAACCAAGAGATGCAGAAGGTAAAGTATTTTATAATCAAACAATGGATAACATAAATTTTAATTCAGGAAACTGGATGATATTAGCTAGAACTAACAAAATGTTATATCCAATAAGGGATTATTTAACTTCTTTAAACCTAAGATTTGATAGTAAAATCAATGACTTATTGCCAAATCAATTATTAGAAGCTTATAGAATTTGGGTAAGATTAAATGAAGGAGCTTCTGTTGGTGGAGATGAAGCAAAATTAATTTATGAATATTTAAGTTATAAACTTAAACATGTTAAAAGAGGTTTTTCAGAAGGTAAATCATTAGAGAATGTAAATTATGTAGATCTTGATGATCTTAGAATGGATCATGGATTAGAAATATTTGGAAGTTGGCAACAGTTAAACATTCCAGAAGAAAGTAAATTATATATGAAATCATTAATAGCAAACGGAGATAATCTTTTTGATAAACCAAGAATTAAAGTATCTACAATACACAGCGTGAAAGGTGAAGAATGCGACAATGTTGTTTTGTTTACTGATTTAGAAAGAGTCATATACGAATCAGCAAGAAGAAATCCTGATCCAGAACACAGATTGTTTTTTGTAGGTGTAACCAGAACAAAGGAGAACTTATATATCATGCAACCAACAGAAGAATATAACTATAGCGTAGGAGACCCAATATGAGTAATGATGTGTTTTTTAAACAAATTGGTGGCAAACATTATAAAAAATATAAAATACAACCTTCTATCTTTATTAATGAAAATAAGATACTGTTTGCAGAAGGAAACGCTATTAAATATATTTGCAGGCATCAAGACAAAGGTAAAAAGCAAGATCTTTTAAAAGCAATTCATTATATAGAAATGATAATGGAAAGAGATTACAAAGAATGAGAGGAAAGAAAATGGCAGTATTTGATTTAGGATTGTTTACAGTGTTGTGTATATATTGTTTTTTAATGATGGTTATATAAATGTTTGAAGCTCAAAAAGAATGGATTTGTCCAGATAATTTTCCAAACTTAAAAGGCTACAGTCATGTTGCTATTGATTTGGAAACTAAAGATCCTGAACTTAAAGCAATGGGATCTGGAGCTGTTAGAGGACAAGGTAATATTGTTGGTATCGCTGTCGCTGTTGATGGATGGTCCGCATATTATCCAATTGCTCATGAAGGCGGTGGAAATATAGATAAAGATAAAGTTATGGCCTGGATTAAAGAAGTTTGTGCTGCACCTAATACTAAATTATTTCACAATGCAATGTATGACGTATGCTGGCTTCGAGCGGCGGGCGTCGAGATTAATGGTGAAATTGTAGATACAATGGTTATGGCATCGTTAATTGATGAGAATAGATTATGGTATTCATTAAATAGTGTTGCATTTGATTATTTAGGTAAAACAAAAAATGAAGCAGCATTGAATGAAGCAGCTCAGTCTTGGGGAATAGATCCTAAATCTGAAATGTATAAACTTCCGGCGATGTATGTTGGATCTTATGCTGAGAAGGATGCTGAATTAACATTAGAATTATTTAAAGTATTGAGTAGAGAAATTGAAAATCAAAAACTAAAAAATATACTTAAATTAGAAACAGATTTATTTCCATGTCTTATTGATATGAAATTTAAAGGAGTCCGAGTTGATGTAGAGAAAGCAAAACTCCTGAAACAAACATTAACAAAACAAGAGCAAGACTTATTATTAAAAGTAAAACAAGAAACAGGGATAGACCCTCAAATTTGGGCTGCAAAATCAATTGCCACAGTTTTTGATAAATTAGGTTTACACTACGAAAGAACCGAGAAATCATTAGCACCTTCTTTCACAAAGAATTTTTTACAAGAACACAAACACCCTATAGTCCAAATGATTGCGAAAGCAAGAGAAATAAACAAAGCTCATACAACTTTTATTGATACAATTTTAAGATTTGAACATAAAGGTCGTATTCATGCTGATATCAATCCAATTAGATCTGACTCAGGTGGAACTGTTACAGGAAGATTTAGTTATTCTAATCCAAACTTACAACAAATACCTGCAAGAAATAAAGATTTAGGACCAATGATTAGATCATTATTTATACCAGAAGAAGGTCATAAATGGGGTTGTTTTGACTATTCACAACAAGAACCAAGACTTGTTGTGCATTATGCAGCTACAGAAGAACCTATATGCAATGATGAAGCAGTTGAAAACATTGTAGATAGATTTAATAACAATAATGTAGACTTCCACCAAACAGTTGCAGATATGGCCGGTATATCTAGATCACAAGCTAAAACAATTAATTTAGGTTTATTCTATGGAATGGGTAAAGCTAAATTACAAGCTGAACTTGGTTTGTCTACAAAAGCAGAAGCAGAAAATTTATTTAATCAGTATCATGACAATGTACCTTTTGTAAAAGAATTAATGTCACACACATCAAGATTAGCAAATACAAATGGTTACATTAAAACTTTATTGGGAAGAAAATGTAGATTTGATAAATGGGAGATAGATGAATTTAGAATGGGAGTAATGTCTACACCTATGACAAAAGAAGAAGCTACACAAAAATTTATAGATAATTGGTTAGCAAAATATCCTGAAGCAGATGTAGAAAAATTAAAAGCTAATCCTAAAATTAAAAGATGTTTTACATACAAAGCATTAAATAAATTAATACAAGGATCTGCAGCAGATATGACAAAGAAAGCAATGTTAGATTTATATAAAGAAGGAATTGTTCCACACATTCAAATACATGATGAATTAGATATTTCTGTTATAGACGATGATCAAGCAAAGAAGATTGTTAAAATAATGGAAAACGCCGTACCTTTGGAAATCCCCAACAAGGTAGATTATGAAAGCGGTGAAACATGGGGAGATATTTATGGTTGATTATGGCATATTTAAATGCAAATATACCTCCAATCTACTGTAAGATAAGGAGAGAATACTTATATGACTTACGACAACATCAAGGAGAAACTGAAGACTGCGTGGTATTTGCTTTGGGGAGTATTAGCGGTCGTGCGACGTTGTTTCATTGTTTACTCAGCAACGGTGCGATATATTGGAGACTTCCTATCTCTGCTTTTGTTCAAAGAAGAGTCGGCAGTGATGTGTATAGCACACCGATGGAACATCAAGATCTCGACGATCTTCAGCTATGGAATTCATTTAGTTATTATCCTAGCGTTATTGTTTTTGATTTTTTAAAAGGTCAAAGATGCAAATATTTAAGTAAATCAAAGAAATTTATTCATGGCGAATATTTATTTACTATTGACTGGGCGCATCCAGATAGTAATATCTTGGATACAGAACACTCTGAAATCCCTCATGAACATAAGTGCGGGCATGTTCTGGCTCTTGATAACGGTAATTACGCTATCATGCCTAACAATCGCATTCTGTGGAATGTGCCTAGTTTTACTACTTCATCACATTGGCCTGATTATAAAGTACAAACTTCTAGGTGGAATGTGGAAAACAAAGGCTGGATAACAGAGGACTCTGATAATATGTTTTATCAAGTTAATGAAGTCGACAAAGATTAATTGTATCAACAATACAACAGCTGGATGCTGTTTATTAAATCACTGTAAATGCTATGACAACAAAGACTATATTAGTATGGAAGTATTTGATAATAGCCCTAGTGGCATTCTTGCTAGGTACATTCTTTCCGAACCCGATAGCAAAGAAGAAGACAGAAAACGCCATTATCGCCTGGGCTAAAAGCCTAGGGTTTGGACCTCCAAGGTTTGAATATCACAATAATGAAGAGTTTGTCATATCTCTTAAAAAATGCATAGCCTACCTAAACTTTGATATCCCTGCAAAAAACCACATAAATACTGAATTAATAATAGCCCAAGCAATCGTTGAGTCTAATTATGGAACATCACGTTTTGCAATAGAAGGAAATAATCTTTTTGGCATAAGAGTATGGTCAACGGAAGGGATGTTACCATATAAACAGCCTGATCATATAAATTGGCGTGTAAGAGTCTTTAAAAACAAGTGCGAATCTGTTAAGTATTACATTGAAATTCTAAATACAAAACAAGTGTATGCAGAATTTAGAAAAGCTAGGGATATGTCATTTAATAAAGATCCTATTAGAATGGCAAAAGCATTAGATAGTTTTTCTACAAACAAAGAATATGAAAAACACGTAATAGAGGTTATTAATAAATTAAGAAATGTTACTAAGTGAAAATTTTACATTGGATGAATTAACCAAATCACAAGAAGCTATTCGTTTAGGAATTAAAAATGAACCAAACGATGAGCATGTAACTAATTTAATTTTACTTTGTAAAAATATATTACAACCAATTAGAAATCATTTTAAAATGCCAGTCTCTATATCTTCCGGCTACCGATCATCAGCTTTATGCGAGGCGATAGGATCGAGCAGCAAGAGTCAACACACGAAGGGGCAAGCAGCAGATTTTGAAATATTTGGTGTACATAATAAAGAATTAGCCGATTGGTGTGTTAAAAATCTTGATTACGATCAATGTATATTAGAATTTTGGAACCCTGACGACCCTAACTCAGGATGGGTTCATTGCAGCTATAATGATGAAGATGGTAATAGAAAACAATATTTAAGAACTAGTAAATTTTTAGGAAGAATTGTATATTCTCCAATGGAATGAAAAATTTAGTCATTGAATCATTAATTGTTCATGGTATTTGTCCAAGTTGTAAAGAACTTACAGCGTTAGTATCCGTATTAGATAATATTTATAAATGCACAAGTTGTGGAGAAGAATTAAAACAACATGTTAATGGAGTTATTAAATATTTACCTATTAATAAAAAACCAGAAGATTTAATTTATGGCGAGAAAGATAAGTAACGGTTCGGGTGCTTTTATAAAGCAAACCAACAAAAAAAGACCGGGACGACACGCTAAAAAACCTAATAAACGTAATACGCGAAAAGCATACAGAGGTCAGGGTAAAAAACAATAACTTGACACTTGACTAAGTTAATATAATATCCTATATATAAAACATAACAAATAGAAAGGTTAAAATGACTGACTTTAGTAAATATAAAAATGTAACTGTCGATAATGACACTTACGCAAAACTTACTAAACTACAAACTAAAATGGTCAATGATGATTTAAAATTAAGTCGTAGCCAAATAGTTAAAATGTTAGTAAATGAGAAAGTGAGAAAGTTAAATGGAAGCTATAGCAAATAAATATACAACTTATAGCGATTCTGGAGATTATTCAGCTGAAAAGAAACTTTGGCGCGCAGTAATTTGTCAGGCTATTTATGATGCTCTATCAAACATTGAAAGTAAAGCAATGCCTCATAGAATAAAAGAAAGTGCACAAAATTGGTTTATATACAATAGTGGTAATTTTAAAAGAGCCTGTGAATTTGCAGGTTTTGATGCTGATTACTTATCTAAAAAAGTATGTGAATTGATTCGATTAAAAAAATTAAAAAAATCAGGCATTGTTTGGAATGTTAAAAATGAGGAGATTGTTTATGCAGGGTAGTATTATTTGTCCTAAATGTCATGGCAATGGATTTGTTTATTCATTTAATCATGATGATAGAAAAAAAGTACCGATCGATTGTGAGTATTGTCATAATCAAGGTGAAGTTGAAATTACAGATGATGTAATCAATGATCTTGAACAAATAAAAAGTGTAAATTAATGACTATGACACAATATAAAAAAGCAATAGCTAAATTATTAAAAGCATACAGAAAAAAATATGATGCTTTTGGTAAAGAAAAACCAAAAAAGAAAAGGAGAGTAAAATGAATACTAAAGATTTAAATGAAATACAATTTAAATTAAGATTATCTAATCAAATTATAAGAGAGTTTAATAAAATCTTAAAAAGGGTTAGAGCTACAAAAAAGAAAATGGATTATGCATTTACGGTAAATGATATTATTTCCATTTGTAATAAAAGAGTTGCCTTTGAGAAATATAAAAAATCTTATTTGCAAAGGGAAGTTGCTCATCTTGAAAAAGAAAAAGTTAATGACACTAAATTTAAAGAATTGTTTGAACAATCTTATATTTATAAAACCGGTGAATTATATGAGCAAGACGAACGATAAAGGCCCCAATGATCTAGAATGGATTATTGAAAGACTTAAAAAAGAAAATTATAAATTATCAATGGAAATTGAAATGTTAAAAGAAGACGTTGAATTTCTACGTGAACAACTAAAAGAAAGAGCCTTTGAAGGAAGAAATGACTGGTAAAAAAACATTAAAAAACGATCAAACTAGGTTAAAAATACTTTACGATGAAATACTTGATCGTATGTTAGATACCGTTGTTAAATATGATGATGCTCAGATTGTGGCCTCTACAATGGTTGCGCTGTCGTTTAGACTTTATAAAACCATATTAAGTGAAAATGAATTTAAGGACATGTTAAAAACCGTTGTTAAAAACGCTAAGAAAATAGAGCCTTTTATGGTTAGGAGACTACATTAATGAGTTTTATCATTGTAATTATCATAGCTGTATTAATCTGGTTTGCAGTCACTCGACTATGACAATTAATACCAACATAAAAGAAACAGATTTATCGTATTGGGCTGGATTCATTGATGGTGAAGGTAGTGTAAAATTATATAAACATCCTAAAAAAAATTCATTAGGAAAAGTTTACAATTGTTACATGCCTAAAATAGAAGTTACCAATACCGATATTTTATTAATAGAACAAATGATAAAAACATTCCAAACTGGATATATTTATTTAGATAAACCAAGAAAAACAGCAACAGGAACTCAATGTAAACAAATAGCTCGATGGATTGTATCTTATCAAAATGCATATAAAGTTGCAAAGATCATATATCCTTATCTTAGAGAGGTTAATAAAAAAAGAGTCGCCGGTGAGATAATTAATTATTATGAAACAAGAGTTGGAAAGCCAAGAATAAAATGAAATGGAATAGATTATACGAGTACCCAAGTTCTGTTAAATCTTTGATTAAGGATGAAAGGCACTATGAGGTTGGAGACGAGAAGCTCCCTTCTGTGACCACAATTCTAGCTGCTACAGCGAGCGACGAGAAGCGAGAATCTTTAGCTAAATGGAAATTAAAGGTCGGAGATTCTAAAGCAGATGAAATTAAGAATCAAGCGGCAAAACGTGGCACTGCAATGCACACGTATTTAGAACATCATATCAATGGTGGCGGGCTACTAGACCTGAGCAGCGAGGGGCGAGAGGCTGAGAGCATGGCTAAAACGATAATAGACAAGGGTTTACCTGATTTGCATGAAATATGGGGAAGTGAAGTTGTATTACATTATCCAGGCCTATATGCAGGAGCTACTGATCTGTGTGGAATATATCAAGGTAGAGACAGTATTGTGGACTTTAAACAGTCAAATAAGCCAAAAAAAGACGAGTGGATAGAAGATTATAAGTTGCAGCTAGCGGCGTATGCGACAGCTCATGATTATGTACATAGAACTAATATAGAACAAGGCGTTATACTGATGGTTACACCAGATAATTTCTTCCAAAGATTTATAATTAATGGTTCACAATTTCGTGAATACAAGTGGAAATGGCTTGAGAGGGTGGACAAATACTATCAAAACACAAATAAATCATAATTTTGCCACAATTTTGCCACAATAAAAATGAGCATTTATGCAGTGTTTTTGCGACTTGACAGATTTGAAACCAAATAACCCATTGATTTATATGACTTCCTTTTCAAAACTGTCAACTCTGTCAAGAAACTGTCAAGCCAGAATCATTGGTATATAAGGATAATATGTATATTTGACAAAGTTGACAGATTTTTTAAAACTTTTGGCGTAATTATATTTCAAAAGATATAGAATAACTCTATATAGGGGAATGAAGTTCAAATACGAGTTATTCAGAATAGAATGGGAAGATATTTGTAGCGATTCAGGTTGGGCTACAGATGTAGAATTTGATCGTATGGACGTAAGTCATTGTATTTCAATTGGTTTTATTTATAGAAAGACTAAAGATTATGTTTGGATATTTTCTAGCTATGAGATAGACAATCTAGGCGAAATTACATTTGGAGATAGAACTGTAATTCCAGCAAATAACATCAAAACAATGGAGAAAATCAATGGCAAAGAAGAAAAAAACTGAGTCTATTCAAGACATTATGGATAGAATTCAAGAAGATATTGATATCCTTAGAGATAAAGCTCAAGATCTAGAAGACAATCAATGTCAGTGTGATTCTGATTCTGATGGACCGGAAGACTGGTCTGATGATGAAGATGAGGACGAAGACGAATAGTTAACTTCCATCACATCCTTCTTTTTGGGTTGTTGAGGTTTACCAAGTCTAATTTTTTTCTGTCTAGACTTAACATCTTCCTCAAGATCTTTAACTTCAACACCCTCAAGAAGTGGTTTGTAATCTTCCATAATTTCTTTTAATCTATTTTCTAATTCATCAGCTGATAAATCTTCTAACTTACCTGTTCGTATAATTTTCTGTTCAATATACAATCCTGCGGCTTTACCTCTTGCAACCTCAGCATTGATGGCTGCTGACCATGCACCTTTATTTCTTGATTCATCTCTAAGTTTGGCAAGTTCTGTTATATGGCGTTCAAATGTAACATCATATTTCTTTTGGTATTCAGCTCTAAGTTCTCCAATGTATTGAACAACTAATGGATATAATTTTGGGTTTTGTAATTTGCTAGCCGTAACAACAGCACAGTCTTTTTCATAACCTGCATCAATAGCACATTCAGTTGCAGTTTTTCTGCCTTCGTTAGTTACTATTTCATATGCAAATTTCATTTGCATTTCTGTTAATTTCTTTGGTAATCCCATAAACTTGACATTTAAGTTAATTTTGGCTAAAAGTCAATCAGGGATGGCTTACGAGGGAATGAAAGATTTTTACTCCCAGATACTGATCCCTAATTACTTTTAGGACTAGCTGATTATCTCCATTGTCAGCTAGTCACATAAATTATGATACACGGAAAGACATTATTAACAGTATTAGAAAGGTTTATTAAAAAATCTGAAGTTGCTGGTAATGCAAGAATACAAGTTCAAATGCCTAATGGTGATTTGCATGACATTACAGAGATAAGATTAATGGAAAACATGCTTATTGGTAAAACTGAAACCCATAGAATTGTGTTAAAAACTGAAAAAGAAAAACACAAAATGTCTAAAGTTATACGCTCTAATCAAATAGTGTAGTTAGCTTGAAACCCGAGACAAAATTCTGGCATGAAGTTAAGAAATTTATGCCAAACATTAGCTTCACAAGGCTAGAAAATTTAAGCGGTTTTGGTACGCCAGATCTATTATGTTA
>Ga0214917_10000811_pt1 | contig 40691 bp, 19 predicted proteins | sample LL_1208_BB_MetaG_FD_177983 | JGI IMG/M metagenome (GOLD analysis project Ga0214917, IMG submission 177983) | Freshwater microbial communities from Lake Lanier, Atlanta, Georgia, United States - LL_1208_BB | ecosystem: Environmental > Aquatic > Freshwater > Lake | place: USA: Georgia | collected... | reverse complement strand
TTTAATTTTGATTGCTGATGAAATTCCTTATAAAATGAACGAATTTCGCGATGAAATTATATTATTTAAACCGGTAGATGATATTCATACCAGTTTTCAAGCCCAATGTATTCGAATACTATATCCTTGTCTCTTCCGTAGCAATGAAAATATTATTATTTCTGATATGGATTTGATTCCATTAAATCAAAAATATTATGTAGAAAATGTTAAAGATTTTGATGATGATAATTTTATTGTTTACCGTGATGTCATTTCAGAACATAAACAATATCCGATATGTTTTTGTTTAGCAAATTCAAAGATATGGAAAGATATATTTAATATTAAAAACGAAACTGATATATCTGACAAATTAAAATTATGGTATAATATGTATGACAAATATGAGATATCTTCAGCATATTCTATGTCTTGGGCATGTGATCAATTACAATTATTTGAATACGTAAATAGATGGAACGTAAAAAGTAATAAATTAATCAAACTAAAAGATGAAGAGACAAATTTCAAACGTCTCGATAGAATGGAAATTGATTCTATTTACAATAATTTACAAAAATATAAATTGATGATACAAAATGAAACATTTTCGGATTTTCATTTACCACGTCCTTTAAATCAATATTCTGCGGTTTTGAAATATTTAAATATTGTATCCAATAAAAGATGGATGTAATATTTCAGGATCGAAATTGTTTTTATTATAAGATGGCATTAATTTGTATAAACAAAATAATATAATGATAACATACATTATTTTTTCTAAAAGTATCATTTTATTTTTCAAATTATTTTAATTTTTTCTAACAATTTTTTAACCAAATCGGTTAAAAAATAATATTTTTCTAAATTATTTTCTGTAATTTTTAATCGGATATTTATACCCTCCGTATTGATTTGTCAAAAATAATGTATTATTCATCATCACATTAACATTATCATGACTATGACCATAAATCCACATAAAAACATTATCATTAGAAAAGACTTCCGATTGATTAGATGCAAAATATCTCGGAACAAAATTATAATATTTCTTCGTCAGCAAACTAACATGCGGACAATGATGCGTAGCAATAACATAATTACAATTTTTATTTTCTTTAGTTATTTTACGAAGCCATAAACTATGGTCATAATGATAATCATTTTTCGATTTAGGAAATTCCGAAAAAAGTGTGCATCCAGCTAAAATAATATTATCGGTATCATCTATAATATGTTGTGATTTTTGAAGATAAAATAAATTATTACGCATCGCGCATATATTTCGTATTTCATTTTCTACAGGTTTTATGCAAAAAGGATTCGGTAAATTATCGAATTCGTGATTACCAGAAATAACAAAAACTTTATCAAATTTATGAGACATTCCTAAAAGAAATTGCTTATAACTATTTTGATTTGGATAACCAATATCTCCTGCTAAAACCAAATATGGCTTTAAAGGAATAATATCACGTTTATAACCTCTTTCCAAATGAAGGTCGGAAGCAAATTGTAGAATTGAAAACGATTTATTGATAAGTCTGTTATTCATGGTCAGTGTGTAATTTTATCTACATATTTAAAAAATAAATTTCAATTTAAAATTATAAATATGTAGATAAAAATGGATATAGACCAATGTTTTACTATAGGGTTGACTCATAATTTAAGTCTTATATCAAGTAAATTTATAAATAAAAATTCACCATTAAATTGGATTTGTAATTTATGTGGAAATAAATTTATGGAAAATATAATTAATATTAATCAAAATAATAGGGGGTGTTTAAAATGTGCTTATAAACAATTCAATAAAAAAAATAAGAAATAAAATTGAAATTTATAAAAACTACATTTATAATTATAAAATGTTAAATGTTATTGATTTATTTTGCGGAGTTGGTGGAATGTCAAAAGGATTGAGTGATGCTGGTTTAAATATTATTGCTGGTATTGATATATGGGATAAAGCCATAGATAATTATAAAAAAAATTTTCATCATCAAGCAATATGCGAAGATTTGACAAAATTATCACCTGAAAAATTTAATTTGATATACAATAAATCAAATGAAGTTATTGATTTAATAGTTGGAGGACCACCTTGTCAAGGTTTTAGTATCGCTGGTAAACGTGATACTAAAGACCCTCGAAATTCATTATTTATGGAATATGTAAAATATTTAAATTATTTTAAACCAAGAGCTTTTATTATGGAAAATGTAATTGGAATTTTATCTATGAAAACTGAAAAAAATGAAAAAGTTATTGATATTATTTTATCTGAATTAAATATTAATTATAACTGTATAGTTATGAAATTATACGCAAGTGATTTCGAAGTTCCTCAAAATAGAAGAAGAACTATTATTATTGGTATAAGAAAAGATTTAAATATTATACCTAATGAAATAGAACCAATTTTGTCAGTAAAAAATAGAATTCCTGTTAAAAATATTTTATTACCAAGAGACGAAATTGATAGAAAATATTATTTAAGTGAAAAAGCAATAATAGGTATACAAAATAAGAAAAAAAAATCGAAAGAAAATGGAACAGGTTTTGGAGCGCAATTTTTAGATTTTGATAAACCATCTTATACTATTCCCGCCAGATACTGGAAAGACGGTTATGATGCTCTTGTTAAATATTCTGATACGGAACTCAGAAGATTAACTATAACAGAATTAAAAAGAATACAAAGTTTTCCAGATGATTATATTTTAGAAGGGTCAAAAAAAGATGTTATAATGCAAATAGGTAATGCAGTTGCGTGTCGTTTTGCATATCATCTTGGAAAATATATAATTGATATTCTTTCTTAATTTTTTAATCTTTTGTGATTAAAAAATCTTAAAAAATCTCAATAATTAATTTATTCCAAAAATTCGACGATGCTCTAAAGTGTGAATAGTTTCGTGAATTTCCTTTATACATTCCACTGTCAAAAATAATATTTTTATTTTTAATGTTATCAACAAAATATTCAAAATTAAATGGATTTCCAAAACATATATTTTCATATACATTTTTATCATTTTTTTTGCATATAAAAAATCCTTTTTTATTGAATTTATTATTTATATGATTTTTTAATTTATCTTGTTTCCATACTGCAATAATAATATCTTTTTCTTTTAAAAATAATGGAAATGTTTTTTTAATTTCTCTAAAATCTTTTTCAAATGAATATGAAATAAGTAAATTTAAATCATTATCAAAATACATTATTTGACCGCAATTATTCCATTCTCCATAAACTGGAACACATTTTCCTGACCAAGAATATCTATTATTTTTTAAAGGATTAGGTGTTCCAAAATATTTTATAAAATCATTTCTTGATATTTTGTTTTCATCTTTTTTCCATCCATTCATATTTTCAATTATTATTTTATTTTTTGAAAATAAATATTCATTTGCGCTAAAATCACCAAATGTTATTTTTTTATTTGAATTTTTTTTCATTTCGTAACCAAAAATATCTGGATCGTTTTTAGAATTATGTTTTATTCCCATTTGGTTTTCTAACCAATGGCCTTCACTACCGCAATGAATTTTAGAAATTAATATTTTATCTTTTATGTTATCCATAAATAAATTTATAATCTTTTGCTTATCGTTCATATTGAAATTTAAAATAAAATAAAAATTTCTTTTTCAATTTTTTTTGTTAATTTCGTTTCTTGAAGCAGTCTTATATTAATAAATGATATCCATATACTAAAAATTAGTTCAAATTATAATTTATGTGCTATAAAATATAATTTTACAGTAAAAATAAATAAAGAATTATGTATATAAGAAAAAAATAATTTTATTAAAAAATACATATAAATAAAAAATGTCAAATTTTATACAACCGCCTTTATGTATGCAAATTAATATTCTGGATCCATTTAGCGTGCCGGGTGTTCCAAATCAGTACACTTGTACGATAATATGCACATCCCAGCCGTATGAAGGAGGTTCGCAACAATACATTTGTTCCGATATCAAGGTAGGATATTGGGTATCTAATTTTCCGGGTGGTCAGGCTTGGCAAATAATAGAAATTACTTCGGTAAATATCAATACTAATACTATTGAAGCAATTATTGAAGATATTGAACATTATAATTATTCATTAGACCCTACTACAGGTCAGCATGGTCCTAATGATGGTGCATCTGGTTATTGTTGGACTTTAGCAGAAAATGGATTACCAAATCTTTTTCCTATTTATGATGCCGTTTCTACAACATATATTTCTGATTTAATTTGTAGATTTAGCAGTAGAAATTATTACAATTCGCATGTTAGGGTATATCAAGCCGGAAGTAATTTTATAACAGGTCAATTTTTATATCTTAATAATTCTAATGAATATGATATTATTACTTCTAATACACCTCTAATATATGACGCGATTGGTGTTGTTACAAGTTCTGGAATTCCGGACGCTGGATATTTTACTTTTAGACCATTTGGTCAATATTTAACTGCTGATAAACTAAATAATTCATTAAACGGTGCAACTGGTTCTATTTTTTATTTAGATTCATCAGGAAATCTTACGACAGAAATTCAAAACAATAATTATCCTGTTTATATCCAAGTTTCTGGTGAAGGAGATGGTATTTTGTTAAAATATCGATATAATGCTGGTTCTTCTACCGGATTCACAGGTTTTACAGGATATAGTGGTTATACTGGTTTTACAGGATATAGTGGTTATACGGGTTTTACAGGGTACACAGGTTTTACAGGATATAGTGGTTATACGGGTTTTACAGGGTACACAGGCTTCACAGGGTACACAGGTTTTACAGGATATAGTGGTTATACGGGTTTTACAGGGTACACAGGTTTTACAGGATATAGTGGTTATACTGGTTTTACAGGGTATAGTGGTTATACGGGTTTTACAGGGTACACAGGCTTCACAGGATATAGTGGTTATACGGGTTTTACAGGGTACACAGGTTTCACAGGATATAGTGGGTATACGGGTTATAGTGGGTACACAGGCTTCACAGGATATAGTGGTTATACGGGTTTTACAGGGTACACAGGTTTTACAGGATATAGTGGTTATACTGGTTTTACAGGGTACACAGGTTTCACAGGATATAGTGGGTATACGGGTTATAGTGGGTACACAGGCTTCACAGGATATACAGGATGGACTGGATTCACAGGGTATAGTGGTTATACGGGTTTTACAGGGTACACAGGCTTCACAGGATATAGTGGCTACACAGGATATACGGGATGGACTGGATTCACCGGCTATAGTGGTTATACGGGTTTTACAGGGTACACAGGCTTCACAGGATATAGTGGGTATACGGGTTATAGTGGGTATACGGGATATACGGGATGGACTGGATTCACAGGCTACAGTGGATATACGGGTTATAGTGGGTATACAGGCTTCACAGGATATAGTGGGTATACGGGTTATAGTGGGTATACGGGATATACGGGATGGACTGGATTCACAGGCTACAGTGGATATACGGGTTATAGTGGGTATACAGGCTTTACAGGATATACGGGATGGACTGGATTCACAGGGTATAGTGGATATACGGGTTATAGTGGATATAGTGGGTATACGGGTTATAGTGGGTATACGGGATATACTGGATGGACTGGATTCACAGGCTATAGTGGTTATACGGGTTTTACAGGGTACACAGGCTTTACAGGATATAGTGGGTATACGGGATATACAGGATGGACTGGATTCACAGGTTATAGTGGATATACCGGATATAGTGGATATTCTGGCTATACAGGGTATTCTGGATATACGGGATATACAGGATTTACCGGATTTACGGGTTTTACGGGGTTTACAGGGTATACGGGTTATAGTGGATATACGGGATATACGGGATGGACTGGATTCACAGGGTATAGTGGATATACGGGTTATAGTGGATATAGTGGGTATACGGGTTATAGTGGATATACGGGATATACTGGATGGACTGGATTCACAGGCTATAGTGGTTATACGGGTTATAGTGGGTACACAGGTTATAGTGGATATAGTGGGTATACGGGATATACGGGATGGACTGGATTCACAGGCTATAGTGGTTATACGGGTTATAGTGGGTACACAGGTTATAGTGGATATAGTGGGTATACGGGATATACGGGATGGACTGGATATACGGGTCCAACAGGAATCCAAGGACTTCCGGGGACTGCCGGAGGTCTTGTGTTATATTTAGATAATACAACAGAAACAATAAATTCTACGACATACTACCAAATGGATAATCTTTTAGGTGCGAGCCAAGTTTCTTATTCCCAATCCATTCCCCAAAGCACATCAAATTTATTAACCAGACGATTTATTGTTACTTCTGGTAATACAGCAAGTATTTTACCATCCGGATTATGGGATTTGAATATTTGGGCTTCTGATAATACGACTGCTGGATTACAAATTTACTATGTTTTGAAAATTATTCAGCCTGATGGAACTGCCGTTAGTACTATTTCAACATCAAATATTATAGGTATTATTGGAAGTTCTTTACAGGAATATACATTAACATCTTACATACCTACAACTACAGTTGCAACAGGAAATAGAGTCATTATGGAAATTTATACTAATAATACTGATACAGGTTCTGCTCATACGTTGACATATAGTTGGGGTATTTCTACAACTCCATCGCATATGCATACATCGATTTCTATCGCAATAGTTGGTCCTACAGGTGCTCAAGGATTGGGTGGAACATTAGGAAATTATGGAAATTTTTTATATTATAATTTGACTCCGCAATCATTTACAAATACTCCACAAGCATTTTTATTAAATACTACCGTAGAAAATAATGGTGTAAATCTTGGAACTCCATCCTCACGAATTGTTATTTCAAATGCTGGTACTTATAATTTCCAATTTTCTGCACAACTTTATCAAAGTATAGGAAATTCAATGAATGCTATAATTTGGTATCGAGTTAATGGTAATGATGCATTACAAAGTTCCACAGATATTGCTTTAGCAAATAATGAATATAATGTTGCCTCATGGAATTTTATTCAAACTATGCAAGCCGGCCAATATTTCGAACTTATGGGAATGTCCAGAGAAAGTGGTCATTCATTTGATGTTCAATCTGCTGCAGCGACGGCAGATTTTCCTGCTATTCCAGGTCTGATTTTAACCGTCACACAAGTCATGTACACGCAAATTGGTTATACCGGAGCTACTGGTTTCACAGGCTATAGTGGTTATACAGGATATACAGGATATAGTGGATATACGGGATATACGGGATGGACTGGTTTCACAGGCTATTCTGGATATACTGGATATAGTGGATATTCTGGCTATACAGGGTACACAGGATACACAGGATGGACAGGATTTACCGGATTTACGGGTTTTACGGGGTTTACAGGGTATACGGGCTATTCTGGATATAGTGGTTACACAGGATACACAGGTTATAGTGGATATACGGGATATACGGGATGGACTGGATTCACAGGCTATAGTGGATATACCGGATATAGTGGATATTCTGGCTATACAGGGTATTCTGGATATACGGGATATACAGGATGGACAGGATTTACGGGTTTTACGGGGTTTACAGGGTATACGGGCTATAGTGGATATACGGGATATACAGGTTGGACTGGATTCACAGGCTCGACAGGATTTACAGGTTTTACAGGTTATAGTGGGTATACGGGTTATAGTGGGTATACGGGATATACAGGATGGACTGGATTCACAGGCTATAGTGGATATACCGGATATTCGGGTTATACGGGCTATACGGGGTATTCTGGACCTACGGGATGGACCGGAACCACCGGATTTACCGGTTATAGCGGTTATACGGGCTTTACAGGATATAGCGGGTACACAGGGTACACAGGATGGACAGGACCTACAGGTTTTACAGGATATACGGGATGGACTGGATTCACAGGCTATAGTGGTTATAGTGGGTACACAGGCTATAGTGGGTATACGGGGTACACAGGATGGACAGGACCTACGGGTTTTACAGGATATACAGGATGGACTGGATTCACAGGCTATAGTGGATATACCGGATATTCGGGTTATACGGGCTATACGGGGTATTCTGGACCCACGGGATGGACAGGAACCACCGGATTTACTGGTTATAGCGGTTATACGGGCTATACAGGGTATAGCGGGTACACAGGGTACACAGGATGGTCAGGACCTACGGGTTTTACAGGATATACGGGATGGACTGGATTCACAGGCTACAGTGGATATACCGGATATTCGGGTTATACGGGCTATACAGGGTATTCTGGACCCACGGGATGGACAGGAACCACCGGATTTACCGGTTATAGCGGTTATACGGGCTATACAGGGTATAGCGGGTACACAGGGTACACAGGATGGTCAGGACCTACGGGTTTTACAGGATATACGGGATGGACTGGATTCACAGGCTATAGTGGTTATAGTGGGTACACAGGTTATAGTGGGTATACGGGGTACACAGGATGGACAGGACCTACGGGTTTTACAGGATATACTGGATGGACTGGATTCACAGGCTATAGTGGTTATAGTGGGTACACAGGCTATAGTGGGTATACGGGGTATACAGGATGGACTGGATATACGGGGGTGACAGGATTTACGGGTTATAGTGGGTACACAGGCTATAGTGGATATACGGGTTATAGTGGGTATACGGGGTATACAGGATGGACTGGATTCACAGGCTATAGTGGTTATAGTGGGTACACAGGCTATAGTGGGTATACGGGGTATACGGGATGGACTGGATATACGGGGGTGACAGGATTTACGGGTTATAGTGGGTACACAGGCTATAGTGGATATACGGGTTATAGTGGGTATACGGGGTATACAGGATGGACTGGATTCACAGGCTATAGTGGTTATAGTGGGTACACAGGCTATAGTGGGTATACGGGGTATACGGGATGGACTGGATTCACAGGCTATAGTGGTTATAGTGGATATACGGGTTATAGTGGGTATACGGGGTATACAGGATGGACTGGATATACGGGGGTGACAGGATTCACAGGTTATAGTGGATATACGGGTTATAGTGGGTATACAGGCTATAGTGGATATACGGGTTATAGTGGGTATACGGGGTATACGGGATGGACTGGATTTACAGGCTATAGTGGTTATAGTGGGTACACAGGCTATAGTGGGTATACGGGGTATACAGGATGGACTGGATATACGGGGGTGACAGGATATACGGGTTATAGTGGGTACACAGGGTATAGTGGATATACGGGTTATAGTGGGTATACGGGATATACGGGATGGACTGGGTGGACTGGTTTCACAGGCTACAGTGGATATACGGGTTATAGTGGGTATACGGGGTATACAGGATATACGGGATGGACTGGTTTCACAGGCTATAGTGGATATACGGGTTATAGTGGGTATACGGGGTATACAGGATGGACTGGATATACGGGGGTGACAGGATTTACGGGTTATAGTGGGTACACAGGGTATAGTGGATATACGGGTTATAGTGGATATACAGGCTATAGTGGATTTACAGGTTATAGTGGGTATACGGGTTATAGTGGGTATACGGGTTATAGTGGGTACACAGGCTATAGTGGATATACGGGGTATAGTGGGTACACAGGGTATACAGGATGGACGGGGTACACAGGATGGACTGGATTCACAGGCTATAGTGGGTATACGGGCTATAGTGGGTATACGGGGTATACAGGATGGACTGGATTCACAGGCTATAGTGGGTATACGGGTTATAGTGGGTATACGGGATATACGGGATGGACTGGATTCACAGGCTATAGTGGTTATACGGGTTTTACAGGGTACACAGGCTTTACAGGATATAGTGGGTATACGGGATATACGGGATGGACTGGATTCACAGGCTATAGTGGATATACGGGTTATAGTGGGTACACAGGCTACACAGGATATAGTGGGTATACGGGATATACGGGATGGACTGGATATACGGGATGGACTGGATTCACAGGCTATAGTGGATATACGGGTTATAGTGGGTACACAGGTTATAGTGGATATACAGGTTATAGTGGATATACCGGCTTTACAGGATATAGTGGGTACACAGGTTATAGTGGGTACACAGGTTATAGTGGATATACGGGTTATAGTGGATATAGTGGGTATACGGGATATACAGGATGGACTGGATATACGGGGGTGACAGGATATACGGGTTATAGTGGGTACACAGGTTATAGTGGATATACGGGTTATAGTGGGTACACAGGTTATAGTGGGTACACAGGGTATACGGGATGGACTGGATATACGGGGGTGACAGGATTCACGGGCTACACAGGTTATAGTGGATATACGGGTTATAGTGGGTATACAGGTTATAGTGGATATACAGGTTATAGTGGATATACGGGGTACACAGGATATACAGGACCAACAGGAGCCCCTGGTAGTGCGTCAAATACAGGAGCCACAGGATATACGGGCTTTACAGGATACACAGGCCCTACCGGAATTGCAGGGTCTGCGACAAATACCGGTGCAACAGGGCCGGCTTATGATAATACTGGTACTATTTATTTAGGTGACTATAAAGTTAGCAATAATACAGGAAGTGTTAATTACATTTCTAATATCCCAGATTTGGCTTTATGGGTTGACACATCATCAATGACAGGATTCATTGATGGTGATACGCTTACAGATTTCCTTCCAAGAGTTGGTCCAACAGGATATGTTTCCAACGCAATAAAGTTCGTAAAAACAACAGCAACCGGTTATGTTACCGCATCTACGCAAGTTAATAATGGTATGATTTCTTTTAATTCTATTTCTTCAACAGGTTCGATTTATTTCCCTGATATAACATTAGATATTGCAAAATCTTCAATTTTCTCGATGTATGCTAATCCTACGAGTACTAATTCTCCACCGCAGATTGTTTTAGGATTTCAGAGTACTGGTTCATATGCATCTTTTTCTAATAGTTTCCTTGCGACAAAAAGTCATAATGTCGATAGCGGAAATAATATTCAACCTGCCAGATTTATTCCAGAAGTTTCTAATACTTCTACAGATTTAACATTATTAGAAAGTTATTATACTGGTAATAATTCTAATTATGGAACTATTTATAGAGACCAACAAATTATTACCACATCTTTCACAGGATCTACTAAATCATATTCAACGGCTGATAATAGAATCAATAATTTGTATAAGCCAACAGAGGATACTTTTATTTTAGATACCGCTGGTAGTATTTACCAATCTACCGATTTAGATGCGATGACGTACACAAAATATGATCAAAGTTCTTACCCGAATGTTGACACATATATCCAAGATAATTTAAGTAGTGTATGTAAATTATGGTTAAGTACAAGAAATTTGACCTTAAATGACGGAGAAGGATTTTCTCAATGGAATAGTTATATCGGAAGTTCTTATGCTACGGTATTAAGCGGATATTCTCAAGTTTATACCCATTTATCACTAAATGGTTATAAAACTGCTCGCTTTGATACTAATTCAGTTATGGTAGTTGACCCTATTACAATTACAAATATGAACGAGTTCCATTTGTTTTATTTATATAATCCTGGAGATTATCCTGTATTGAATAATTTTGGTCCAACAATTCATATGAGTACATCTTTCAAAAAGAATTTTTACACTGATCCTAGCGTGAGTATATCATCTCCAAACTCATTTGCTTCAGGTTTTGCTTTCCAGATTACTCCAGGTAATGAAGCTTCTTCTGGTCTTTATGGGTATTCAAGTGGCGCAAGTTCTGCATTTTCTGGATTGAGACTTGGTGATAATGCAACGACTGGTGGTGGATTATTGGATAATAATCAATATAAATATGGATTTAAAAATCAATGGCAGTTAATTGAAATCGCTTCTGGTGACGCAATTTATATGAACGGATTTCCTGGTAATCCTGTTACGCCAAATTATTCTTCATCTTTCACCGGAAAATTGTATATCAATAACATTAATTCAAGTGGTGAAATAGCAGATATTATTTTAATTGATAAAAGATTGACACCGTATGAAAGAACAAATATTTATAAAATGTTGAGAACAAGATATAATTTAACAGGACAAGGAAGGGTAAGACCCGAAAAAGAATCATATTCAACAGCCACAGAATTACCATATTCTACTTATGGTTTAGCATATGGTGATTCTAAATTAGTCGTTACTGGTTCAACTATGTGTTCTATCTCAAGCGATGATGGTGGTTCTTGGACATCCAGTAATAATGTTTTAATGACAGCCAAAACAGCCGTTTATAATTCTTCTGTTGGAAAATGGGTTCTTGGTGGAACACCTTCATCAACAAATAGTTTAGCATATAGTACAGATGCTCTCACTTGGACGGGTTTGGGAAGTACCATTTTTAACACAACTGTTAATAAAATAATTTATGCTAATAGCTACTACTTAGCTCTTGGTAGCGGTAGTAATACTATCGGTTCAAGTGTTGATGGAACTGTTTGGACTGGTAGAGGTGCTACATATTTTGCCGAAGGAAGAAGTATTGCTTACGGTAATAGTACATATGTTGCCGTTGGAGATAGAAAAGTGACGACTGTAGCCGGTGGAGCAGGAACTAATACCTTAGCATACTCTTATGACAGAGGTCTAACTTGGACAGGATTGGGAACAACAATGTTTTCAGGTGGCGGGTATGATATTCCTGGATGTGTTGCTTTAGCGTTTGGTAATAATATTTGGGTTGCAGGTGGAGATGTGGGTAACGGCGCACCTGATGCAATCGCTTATTCATACAATGGAATAAACTGGACAGGTTTAGGAACTACCGTTTTGAGATCTGCAAACGGTATACTTTATAATGGTACTGATAAATGGGTTGCTGTTGGTTTTGGAGCAACACATAGAATAGCCTATTCATCTAACGGAACGCAATGGACTGGAACTGGTGGAACGACGATATTTTCTGTTTGTCGTAAAGTAGCATATGGTAACTCTTTATGGATTGTTGTGGGAGATGGCTCAAATAATAATATCGCATGGTCAAATGATGGTATTAGTTGGACAGGATTAGGAACAACTGTATTTGGTTCTGGTCCTGGTTACGGTATTGCTTATGGAGGAGGAAGATGGGTAGCACTTGGTTCAGGTGGGTCTAATACTATAGCCTATTCAGATAATGGAACTCAGTGGACTGGTTTAGGAACCAGTATTTTTAGTGTTACAAACAGCGCAGCTATAGGTAATGTTGCTTATGGAACAGATAAGTTTGTTGCTGTTGCTGGATATGCTTTAAGCGGAGGTAACACAATTGCTTACAGTTACAACGGTTCTCAATGGACAGGGTTAGGCACGACAATATTCCCTTCTTATGCTGATAATATTGGTTATGATGGCGGTAGATTTTTTGCGATGGGACGATACGATGGAGGAGGAAATTTTACAACAGCATACTCTGACGACGGAATTACTTGGACAGGTATAAATAAAACATTATTTTCTACCTATGGTCGTTCTGTAGCCAGTGATAATGCTGGTATTGCAAATAATTCTGTGTATGTTCCGATAGCTTATTCTTCTGATTTAACAACATGGACTGGAGTTGCTACCACACTTTTGAAACATGGTTATGATATCATTTACACAGATAAGTTTGTTTGCGTCGGAGAAGCGCTTACAAATTCTCTCAATAATATCTTAACCTCTTCAGATGGAACCATTTGGACTGCTGTTACCAATACTTTACTGAGTTATAGCCCTACTACTTCAAGAATTATTACTCTTGATGCTGAAACTGATTTTACAGGATTTACAAACGGTCAAGCCGTTACAAATTGGAATGGTTGGACTCCAGTAAACGCAGGTTCACCACCAACTTATAGCACCTATAACGGAGGTAAATTCGTTTTATTTGCTAACAATAATCAACAATTGAGATACACAGGTGGTATTGGATTAAATTCTGCTACAAATGGTTGGACTATTAATTTCCAAAGTGTCAATATTCCCAATGCAACATTATTTACATTTACTTCTGCTACAGTTACTATAACCATATCATTTTCCAATGGATTTGTTATAAATACAACAATATCAGGTTCAACAACAAATATGAATTTTGTTCCGAATACCACAGGTTTTACAAGCAATGGTTGGTTCGATGCAACAATTTCATACAATCATTTGAATCATCAATTTATAACTACTATCAGCAATAAAAGTAATCGAGCCAAATATTCTCATATTTTAGAAGTTCCAAATGTCAATTTCTCAACTGTAACATTTGGAGGAACAGGAATGAGTAGTATGTATGTAAACAGAATATTTATGTACCAGAATTATATTGAACATCTACACAGTTACAATACAAGCATGAGTAGTAATGACGTTTTTATCCCATCGTCTTTCTCACAAAATTGGAAAAAACAAGCCATTGCTTTATCAAGAATTACTTATGGTAATAGTCAGTATCTAATTTCTGGTAGAGATGTAATTAATGATAACTATTATTTCAGTAACCTATCTGATGCTCAGCGTCGTCAAATTTTGTTGAATACATCTCCATTATTCAAATCATCAGACGGAACGTCATGGACATCAATGTTAAATACAGGATTAGGAAGTAAAGCAAACGCCATAGAGTTTTTAAATTCGAGTTTTTACATTGTATCTAATGAAACACAATATGCAAATGCAACCAATTACTACACAAGACCTACAAGAATACTTTCAACATCTAATTTAGATTATTGGAAGAATGTTGGAGATAAAAGTGAAATATTGAATCCTAATTTGTCTTTACCGTCAGCCATTTCTCCAAAGCAACTTTTAAGTTCAATCGCAAGTATTTTCCTACATTATGTTAGAGGAGTTTGGTATGCTGTAGGAATGTCAAATGATACCGTTCCTAATCCATCTGTGATTAGATACAAAGATGGATATTGGACATATGATTATCCTAGAGTATTATATTGCACTAATGATTTTAGAAATCCTGTTTCAGAAATAACAAGCATCTACTCTGCTGAGTATATTAATGATACCAATCCTTCAGCTCTTCTTATATCTACAAATAATGGAGTTTATCTGTATATGTTAACACCATTTAATAATTATACAGTTGTAAGATTAGACAGTGGAGGTTATACTTCTTACGGTTGGAGACAAACTCAAGTTACTAATTTATCAACATTTTATTTTAAAAGTATGTTAAGAGACCCTTACAATTTTTCATACGTTTACTTTCTGACTAACAGTACAAACAAACTATTTAATTATAATGATGCTGTTGCTATTGAAAACACTTCTGCCAATACCTTTTTAAGCACATTAAATTGCTTTTTCTATAATGAAGATAAGTTTATAGTAGGTGGTAATGGAGGAAGCGCTTCAATTATTTACCGATCTGTGTATCTCAATTATAACGGTAATTTTACAAATGCTACAAGTGCTTTCTCTTTAATGAGTACTGTAAATAGTATTGTAGCAAGTCGAAGTGTCATTTTGAGAAGATGGGTTGCTGTTGGGGTTGATAATTCTACTAATAATAGTATTATTTATTCTGACGATGGAATTAATTGGACTGGTGCTTCAAATACTCATTTTACGACAGGTGTTTCAGTAAATTGGTATAATGACCATTTCATTGCATTGGGAACTGGGGGAACATCAAAGGCTGTTTATTCATCTGATGGTATTACATGGTATAGTCATACATCTGCATCTAATTTGTTATCATCAGCAACACCAAGATTAATACAATCCTATTCAAATCGTATGGTAAAAGGTGTTACAATTGCTAATAATATTGATATGACTACTTCAACAAATGGAGATTCTTTTCCGTTTCGATATATACTAGCAGGTCCAAGTCAGTATAATGCAAATATGTACTACTTATCCAATCAAGGTAATTATGAAATATTGACGTATAAGCAAGATTATGGACAAATAAATCAGGTAGTGACAAATAATGATGGTACTTTCTGGGTTGGAGCTAATAGTGATCACAGCGGTTATCAAGGCACTGTATTAATGACGTCTACAAATGGATTAACATGGTCACCTGTTCCTTCCAATAAAAGACCTTCATCGATGACGGAAGGACGTGGATTAGCATACGGGTTAGACGGTTCAGGTAATGCTTTATGGGTTTTAGTTGGTAACGGTTTTTTGAATAAATTTGCATCATCAAGTGATGGTCTTACTTGGACTGGACGAGGAGGTTCTACTATTTTTGATGGTGTTAGTGGTGTAGGTAATAAAGTAGCATATGGAAACGGTATATGGGTAGCAGTTGGTTACGGAGCTTCAAATACTTTTGCCTCGTCTACCGATGGAACGACGTGGGTAGCACGAGGGAAGGGTCCTCTGAATAATGGCGGTTATGGTATAGCATATATCAATAATTTGTGGATAGCACTGGGTGAAGGGACATCACATTCAATCGCCACATCTTCTGATGGAACGACATGGACTGGAATCGGTGTTAAAACCGGTCTTTTGACTCTTAGAGCTAATGCGATAGCATACGCTAATGGTTTATATGTAGCTGTAGGTGCGGTTCAGCCAGATACCGGAACAGTCAGCATTGTTACGACAACTGATTTGATAACATGGACTGGAAGAAATGGTTTTAGGGAACAATTAAACGATGTAAAATATTCACCCAATCCAGGTAGTAGTGGCGGTTTATGGATAGCAGTTGGTAATTATTTTGCTGGTGGTTCAATAGCTACATCTACTAACGGAACCACGTGGACTCATGTTGCTTCAGCGGGACTTCATATTTATAATATATATACAATAGCACTTCATCCTAAGTTCGATTTCATTCGTACAAAACCATATGTCGCACAAGTTTTAGTTTTCAACCGTATCCTCACCAACGACCAAAGACAACAAGTTGAGTCTGAATTATATTATAAAACAGGAAGAGAATATTATTTGGTACCCAATAATCCTTATTTCGCTGGTCCTTCTCAATCTATTGTAATTGAAAATGTTCAAAATAGATTATCTGTAAATTATGCAAGAGCCATTGCTATTGGTTCTAATGCTGGTTTCACTGGGCAACAATATGCTACAATTGCTATAGGTACAAATGCTGGTAAATTAACACAACAAGTAGGTGGTGTAGCAATAGGATTAAGTGCTGGATTTAATAATCAAGGACAAAATGCTTATGCTATGGGTTTCTCTGCAGGTTATAATTTACAAGCGAGTGGTGCTATGGCTTTTGGATATATGGCTGGTTATGACAGACAAGGAACAAATGCTATTGCTATTGGAATCAGTGCAGGATATTCTAATCAAGGATCTAATGCTTTAGCAATTGGTTATCAATCAGCATATCTAAATCAGAAAACTGGAGCTATTGCTATTGGAAATCAAGCCGGATATTCAGCACAAGGAACTAATGCTTTAGCAATTGGTTATCAAGCTGGATTTTCAGCACAAGGAAGTAATGCTGTTGCGATTGGATACCAAGCAGGTTATAAACAAGGAGAATCATCAATTGCTATCGGATTCCAAGCCGGAACAACTCAAGGAATTTATTCTGTTGCTATTGGGTATTTATCAGGAGTTAAACAAAGTGATAGATCTTTAGCTCTTGGGTCTTTTGCAGGATACACAAATCAAAGTTCAGACACTGTAGCTGTTGGTTTTAATGCTGGATATGTAAATCAAGGAACTTTTTCTGTTGCTATCGGATATTATAGTGGTTATGCATCCCAATCACAACAGTCAGTAGCTATTGGTTCAGAGGCAGGATATACAAATCAATCGCAATATGCAGTAGCAATTGGATACCAAGCAGGTCAACAAACAATGGGTTTTGGAACAGTAAGTATTGGTTATCAGGCAGGTAGATATAGTCAAAGTACTTTTGCAATTTCAATAGGAGCAGGTGCTGGTTTTACAAATCAATCAAGTCAATCTGTTTCTATCGGAAATGAAGCAGGAGCTAATTCACAGGCTTCAAGAAGTGTCTCTGTAGGTTATAGAGCTGGTTATTCAAGTCAATTTTTAAATACCGTAGCAGTTGGTTCAGAGGCCGGATACTCAAGCCAAGGAAGTTTCGCAACGGCTGTTGGATACCAAGCGGGTTATTTTAATCAAGGAAGTTATGCTGTAGCGATTGGTCAAAATAGTGGTTGGACAAATCAAGGTTCTCAAGCAGTTTCAATCGGTTATTTAGCAGGTGAAAATAACCAAGGAAATTCGTCAATTGGTATAGGTAGACAGTCAGCAAGATATTCACAAGGTGTTAATGCTATTGGAATAGGATATCAAAGTGGTTACCAAAATCAAGGTGAAGGCGCATCTGCGATTGGATACAATTCTGGTGTCTACTTCCAAGGATCTGGGGCTGTATCTCTAGGTCTTAATAGTGCTTATAATTATCAAGGAATTAACGCAATTGCTATTGGAAATTTAGCAGGATATAATTATCAAGGAACTTTTGCGGTAGCTATTGGATACAATAGTGCTTACTCAACGCAGGGTATAGGAGCCATCAGTATTGGAGCTTTTGCAGGATTCACTGGACAGCAACAATATTCGACAGCAATCGGTTTTGAAGCTGGATACAGAAATCAGCAACAATATTCAACGGCAATTGGTTATGAAGCCGGTTACAATTCTCAAGCGGAATCTTCTTTAGCAATTGGTTACCAATCGGCATTGAATACTCAGGGAAGATATGCAACGGCTGTAGGATATCAAAGTGGATATGTTGGACAGAGAGATTCCACCGTTTCGTTGGGATATCAATCAGGTATGACGCAACAGTCGACCGGTGCGGTAAGTATTGGATATCAAGCAGGAGCAAATTATTTGGGACAATATTCCGTGTCGATAGGATACCAAACAAATGCGAATCTGTTAAGAGAACAGAATGTTGTTGGGTATTCAAATGTGTCTTTGGGTAATAAAGCAGGTTATGATAATCAAAATGATTATGCTATTGCTATAGGATATCAGAGTGGTTATCAACGACAGTCAATAGGTTCTCTATCAGTGGGATACGAAGCAGGTAAATTTAATTTAGGAGAATATGGTGTGGCGTTGGGATGGCAAGCAGGATATGGAAATCAAAATGAAAGTATTTATGTTGCTGGTGGTTCTTCGGCTGGAACAGTACCAACAATTTCTATGACTACGTTATTAGCCAGTAAACCTGCTTATGCTATATATGACGCATCATCATTTAATACTTCAACGAATGCTTGGGTTGATTTGTCAGGTAATGGAAGAAATGCTACTTGTACGGGAAGTTTTACAAAAACATATACATCTGGATTTGGAGCAACTAGCCCTATATATTCCGTGTCAGGTTCAACAAGTAGTGTTATTAACTTCACGTCTGGGGCTTTATCTCCTGCTTTTACTATTTGTACCATTTCAAGATATACCGGTACCCTTAATAGTGAATGTAAAAGAATTATTACATCATCATCTGGTAACTTAGCACACGGACACGTAGAAAGCGATGCTAATCAAGGAATTAGAGGATATGTTTATTACAATACGGAATTAACATCTTCCAGAAGTCCAAGTTACGTTAATAAAACTGACTGGTTAGTCTGTTGTGCTAAAAGTACTGGAACAATACCAAACAATGCATTGATAGATGGATTTGCTATTGGCACAGCAACAAATGGTTCTGGTGTAGGAACATTGGGTATAAATAATTCAGGAAGTCTAAGTAATTTCGCTGTATCGTACGTGATGGTATGGAATCAAGCACTATCGGATAGTGAATTGAGAAGTGTTTCTGACCATTTATTCAATTATCTTTCATCTGGAACTTCCCCTCTTGCTAGTCCATATCCCATGTACAACACGTTGTCTTTCAGCGTGGATGGTATCAACTGGAATGGATTAGGAAAAACTATTTTTACAAGTGAGGGATATTCTGCAGTATACGTAACATCACTTGATAAATGGTTTGCTGTAGGTTCTGGAACCAACTCTATAGCCACGACAACAGGGATTAATGTTTCGACTTGGACAGGAATGGGAAATACAATTTTGAATTCCGGTCTCACCGTAGCGAATAACGGTTCAAGAGTTATTGTAGGAGGAACATACAGAAGTTTGTTTTTGGTTCCGAGAGGAAACCGAGAAATAAGATACTCATATGATGGTATTAAATGGTATATTTCTTCTCAATCCTCTTTCCCTGACAGAGCAGTGACATCTTTATCATATTTGGGTAATAGTAAATGGTTTTGTGGTTTTGATAACTCTAATCAATTTGGAATATCGAATGACGGTTTTACTTGGACTTTGAAAACTTATACAATTAATAGTTCAGTGCGTACTTTAACTGTTGGAAGTGCTATTTATGCCGAAAATAAATTGATAATTTGTGCTAAAGATGGATATTACGGAATATATTATTCTACAAATTACGGTGATACGTGGGTTACAGGTGTAAATAATGGAACAAGATTTTATGATATTGTTTACAATCCTAATCCAACAGGAGGAGCAAAAAAATGGATTATTAATGCAGAAAGTGAGGGGTTTTGGTTTTCTGATGATTTAGTTAGTTTTACCCTTGGTAGTTCATCAAATCAGTGGGGTGACTCAAGAGTTAAAATGCTTTTTGTTAATAATCTGTATGTGTGCGTAAGACAATCACAATCATCAGGTGTTAGAAATATATCTTACTCAAGTAACGGAACGACATGGAATTATGCCAATAGGACAATAGGATGGTGTCGTGTTATTAGACATAACGGTTCTAATATGTTTGTTGCGGCTGGTACTAAAAATGCAAGTGATGGAACTTTCAGTAATACTGCTTACAGTTACGATGGAATTAATTGGATTGCTAACACACCCACTGATGATTATTGGATTGATTTACACTACGATAAAACCGTAGGAACATGGTTTGGAATTGCTTATTATAAAGTAGGATATTCATATGACGGTATAACATGGATAACGATTGATCTAACTAATTCTGATTACTTGTCAATAATAGGATGTCATACAAGTGAAAACTATAATGACACAATGGCAATAACAACTAATGGAGGGTCATCTTTTACAGCATTTGGTGGAACTATTTTTGATGGTAAAGTCAATGGTATTTTGTATTCTAAAGATAACATATGGACCGCCGCCGGAATAGGAACAAATACCTTGGCTTATTCTACTGACAACGGTTCCACCTTTACAGGTTTAGGCAACACACTATTTACTTATATGGGATACAATGTCGCCTTCAACGGAACCGATACATGGGTTGCCGTTGGTGCTGGAAAGAATTCAGTCATAAGTTCAACTAATGGTACAACAACGTGGACAGCTCGTGTTCCCATTACTTTCTCAACAAATGCAAATAACATTGCTTACGGTTCAGGAAAGTTCGTGGCAGTTGGATCAGGGACAAATACTGTGGTAACAACAACCGATGGTATTATTTGGACTGCATTAGGCACGACTATTTTCTCTGTTTCCGGTAATGGAATTGCTTATAGTGGAACAACATTTGTCGCAGCAGGAGAAGGAACAAATAGTATATCCTATAGTACTGATGCCGTAACATGGACAGGGCTTGCTACGACTATTATGACTATTGGTAATAATGTAAAATATATCAATTCCTATTTCTTTATTTTGGGAACAGGAACAAATACAATTGCTTATTCTTCTAATGGAACAACTTATACTGGACTTGGAACTACTATATTAACAGTAGGACATGATGTAATGTATAAAACATCAGGAAATTATGTTTTTGTTGGAGAAGGTACAAATTCTATAGTTACAACATCTAACTTATCAAGTTGGACGGGATATGGATTTACAACATCGAAAATCTTAAATGGATATAGTACGGATTCCAATAATAATAATGTTTATGTTGTTGGTGGAGGCCCAACGAATAGATATTTTGCAGCAGATTACTCTGGAATATATTCATCTTCAAATGGAACAAGTTGGACTCTTGTACGTAATAATGTTGCACCATTTAATGGATACCCTAATGTAGTAAAGTATGCTCCAGATATCAATAGACTTGTTAGTGGACGAGGTGGTGTTAATGCAATTGTTTTCATTTATTCTGACGACTTAGGTAGCACATGGACTGCCGGTTCAGGAACCAATTTTGGTGGCACTTTCCCTACATGTAATTCATTAGAATATGGTAATGGTAAATGGGTTGCCGTGGGTTATTCGGCGGCAGGTGGAGGAGAAACGAATCGTGTTTGTGTTAGTTCTGATGGTATAACATGGACAGGACAGGGAACTTCATTATTCACTCAAAAAGATTTCGTTACGTATGTAAGTGGTTTGAATATTTGGTTTATTTTTGGTTATGGAGCATTATATAGTACTGATAATGCAGTTACATGGAATAATCTTAATAGCACATTCAATACAGGAATATATGTAAGAATATTTTACAAAAATAATAAATTAATGGCTGCATATAATAATAATTTTTACACTTCAACTGATGGAATTAGTTGGTCATTAGTTAGTTCAATTCCAAGTAATGTTGGTATTGTTTGGATGGAATACGGAAAAGGTATTTGGCTTGCTGGACAAGGAGCAAATAATTCTGCTGATGGTATAGTATATAGTTTAAATAATGCAGTAACGTGGGCTTTATTACGTTCAGGTTCAGGATTAGGATACAAAACTGTGTTATACAATCCATATGATGAGTTATTTATAGCAGTAGCAAAAAATACACAGGGTTTATATATAGATTATTATGGTTCAATATCTTATAGTTCAGACGGACTTATATGGACATCTGTATTGACAACTGAAGGATCAGTTTTTCCAACTTATGGAATATTTTTCAATTTAGAACATACAGTTTCTTCATACAATACTCTTGTGACATCATCCTCTACAACAACTTGGACAGGTCTTGGTAGTACCATATTCTCAAAATTCTGTAATAGCGTGGCTTATAATGGAACAAATACTTGGGTTGCTGTTGGTAGTGGAGGTTCTTCTTCTAATTCTGTTGCTTACAGTACTAACGGGTCTGTCTGGACGGGATTAGGTAAAACGTTGTTTAATATCGGTTACAATGTTAAATGGGCTAATAATAAATTCTATATCACAGGAGATAATGATATGTATTCTTCTACCGATGGTATTACATGGACTTTATTTAATGTTCCTTTCAAAACAGGAGCATTTGATGTTGTCTACGGAACCAATTCAAACGGTGAAGGTATATGGGTTGCGGTGGGTGATGGAAAAAATAGTATTGCTTACAGTAATGACGCCATATCTTGGTATGGAATCGGAACCACTATATTTACTATCGGTAAAGGAGTTACATTTAACAGAAATAGATTTATTGCTACCGGTTCTGGAAATAACACGATTGCCTATAGTTTAGATGGTATAAATTGGGGAGGAAGAGGTTCTTCTGTCTTTTTGACATATGGAAATAATGTCGGTAGCAATAATCTATTAACTGTTTCTTCTAAATCTAACACAACGGCGATCGGATACCGTGCAGGTTACCAAAATCAGTCCACTAATTCCGTAAGTATTGGTTTCAGTAGTGGTGCATATAATCAGGGTAATGATTCCGTTGCGATAGGTAGTTACGCAGGTTTCACAGGACAGTCATATGCATCTGTTGCCCTTGGAATAAGAGCAGGATATGCCAATCAAGGTTCTGGAAGTGTCCAAATCGGTTATGAGGCAGGTTATCTTGGAGTTTCTGATATTAAGAAATTTGTTGCAGTTGGTTCATCAACAAACACTCTTTCTACATCCACAGATGGATTATCTTGGTCAGGTTTAGGAACAAGCGTTTTCTCAACTCAAGGAAATGCGGTAGCTTCAAATAATAAAACATGGATCGCCGTAGGTTCAGGAACTAATACTGTAGCAAGAAGTAGTGATAATGGTATTAATTGGATTGGGTATGGTACAACATTGTTTTCAACCGCTGGAAAATGTGTTGTCTATGGTAATAATTTATGGGTGATTGCGGGAACTGGAACAAATACATTGATGACGTCAGCAGATGATGGATTAACATGGACTGCGCGTTCGCATGGTTTGGCAAATGCTATTATTGGATTGGGTTATGGCAATGGTTATTATTTTGCGAGTGACAATTTACAAGTTGCTTTCAGTACAGACGGTATCACTTGGACTTTAATTATATTAAGTGGTTCTACAAGCAAGTTTAATGTTTTATACAACAATAGTTCTTATTTCATGGTTGGAAACTATAATCTTCTTACTGCTAATGATATAAGCTATAGGGCTGTAATGGATTATTTTAGAACATCTCCAGATGGAACAGAACCTGCTGTTGATTCAGTTTTATCTTCTATAAGTTACACTATTAGTCCAACAGTAGTATCACAAGTTACAATCGGTGGTGGAATTTCAGGTATTGCCAGAAGGTGGGATGGTTCTTATCAACGATATGATTATTATCCATGTACTTTCCTATATCTTGTCAAGTTTTACAAAAACAATGTTCTTATATATACATCTTCAGTAATAAACACAGCAGTGACTCCTTCTACAGTATTTAATATTCCAGGTTTTACATGTGAAACCACTACAACATTGAGATTGGATTATATTTATAAAAATAGTTTAGATCTTCCAACTGTTAGTGGTGGTGGGTGGTCTTTTGCTTATATCAATGGATATGGTTATGTACCTCAGCAGGCAACTTATTATAACTATTTTACTACATATTATAGAGATAGTGTACCAGGTCAAATTTTATCTACATCAAGTATAAGTAGTTCTCCATTAGAAAGTAGTAGTATAAAAAATAGCACTATATTTACTCAAGCCAATGACATTGTTTTTGGTAATAATATATATGTGGTAACTGGATTAGGAACTACAAATAGATTTGCCACATCGTCAGATGGTATCACTTTCACAGGAAGAGGTGGAACAAATATTTTCTCAACATCATGTAATAGTTTGAAATATGTTTCTCCTTACTTTTTTGCAGTTGGTTCAGGTACAAATACATCTGCTTATTCTAGAAATGGTATAAATTGGACAGCTATTTCATTATTTAGTTCTATTGGATATGAAATAGAATGTAATGTTAGTTCTATTTACAACGGTTCTAATTCCATTTCTTTAGGATACCAAGCTGGTAGGGATAATCAATCGGATAATAGCGTTGCTATCGGATACAAAGCCGGTTACACAAATCAGGGTGATTATGCTATTGCTCTTGGAAATGTCGCTGGTGCTACTAATCAAGCCGGATATTCTATAGTCATAAATGCATCTCCAACTGGTCCATTAGTTGAAAATCAAGGATTTTATGTAAATCCAATTAGAGCAGATACGACTACTACAAATTATGTTGGGTATAATATTAATACAAAAGAATTAACATATAACGTTAATTCACCTGCTACAGGACCATCAGGTTTCACAGGGTATACAGGTTATAGTGGATATACAGGTTATAGTGGGTACACAGGGTATACAGGATATAGTGGGTACACAGGTTATAGTGGATATACAGGTTATAGTGGGTACACAGGGTACACAGGTTATAGTGGGTATACAGGTTATAGTGGGTACACAGGGTACACAGGATATACCGGATGGACTGGATTCACGGGGTACACTGGAGTTACCGGTTTTACAGGGTTTACAGGGTTCACAGGGTATACAGGTTTTACAGGGTACACAGGTGTCACAGGTTCAACAGGATATACTGGACCAACAGGACCTCAAGGTGCTAATGGTTTATCAGGAGGTTTGACATTATTTTTTGATAATACAGTTTCATCATCTTCACCACCTATAACTGAAGAATTGTATGAAGTTCCTAATCAGGGTGCTTCAACATATATTAGATATAATTATGTAGGAAGTTCTGATAATTCAGCAAAATTGATGGGTTCATTTTTAACATTACCAGATTCTCTTGATACTACAGTTATTATTGGTGGTCTATGGGATTTCAATATATGGTGTGATGTTAGTTCTTTATCTGTAAATACCTATTATTATCCAAAGATTTATGTTGTTGATGCTGATGGTTCCAGTAATTCTACATTAATTGCTGATGGTAGTTCAGTGAAATCATTGATTTCTGATACTAAAACATTGGTCAATTTATCAATTTATGTTCCTCAAACTGAATTATCTGATTTAACAAAACGTGTTAAGATTGAATTATACGCCATTACACCATCAGGTGACACATCCGGATTAATAACAAATTTTTACTTCCGTGAAACAAGTAATTCGCATGTCCATACAACATTACTTTCTAATTTATTTGGATATACCGGTTCAACTGGATATACTGGATTCACAGGACCTACCGGTTTTACCGGCTTTACTGGTTTTACAGGATATACAGGTTTTACCGGTTTTACTGGTTTTACCGGTTTTACAGGATATACAGGTTTTACCGGTTTTACTGGTTTTACCGGTTTTACTGGTTTTACAGGATATACAGGTTTTACAGGATATACAGGTTTTACAGGTTTTACAGGTCCAACAGGGTACACAGGATTTACTGGATACACAGGACCAACAGGACCACAAGGAATACCAGGATTCTCTACCGAAACAGGAGCAACAGGTAGCACAGGTTATACAGGTTTTACAGGATATACCGGTTTTACCGGATTTACAGGGGTGACTGGATTTACCGGTTTTACTGGCTATACAGGTTTTACAGGATATACCGGTTTTACTGGATTTACCGGACCAACAGGATATACCGGTTTTACCGGATTTACAGGTCCGACAGGGTACACAGGATTTACCGGATATACAGGGTTCACTGGAACTACAGGTCCAACAGGATATACAGGTTTTACAGGACCAACTGGACCCCAAGGAATACAAGGAATACCAGGATTCTCAACCGAAACTGGAGCTACAGGTAGTACAGGTCATACAGGTTATACGGGTTTCACAGGGTCTACAGGATACACAGGTTTTACAGGACCAACGGGACCCCAAGGAATACAAGGAATACCAGGATTCTCAACAGAAACAGGAGCTACAGGTAGCACAGGTCATACAGGTTATACTGGTTTTACGGGATATACAGGGTATACTGGAATGATAGGAAAATCAACGGTAAAGACTTATATATTTTCATCAACTTCTGGTTCATCATTAACACCACAATATTTTGAAGTTTTATCATCTCTTCAGATTAGATTAAATAAAGTAGATAAAAATGAAAATGTAAATTATTGGTTAGTAATTTTGCAAAGTTTATATCAATATGCTACTCTAATATTGGATTTGATTACAGAAGATGGTAATCATTTGGTTCTTGAAAATATAACAAATATTGTTGATAATAATGATAATACCTTTACAATTACATCTAGTGCAAGTTATTCCAATGCTAATTTTGCAAATGGTGAAGATGTATTTATTTCTTATAGTATTCTTGGGCAAAAAGGTAATACAGGACCTACAGGGTACACCGGATTTACCGGATATACAGGTCCAACAGGTCCTGCTGGATTTTCTACAGAAACTGGAGCTACGGGAGCTACGGGATGGACTGGGTATACCGGTTTTACAGGACCTACGGGATGGACTGGGTATACAGGTTTTACAGGACCTACGGGATGGACTGGGTATACCGGTTTTACAGGACCTACGGGATGGACTGGGTATACAGGTTTTACAGGACCTACGGGATGGACTGGGTATACAGGTTTTACAGGACCTACGGGATGGACTGGGTATACCGGTTTTACAGGACCTACGGGATGGACTGGATATACCGGTTTTACAGGACCTTATGGACCTACTGGATATACAGGTTTTACAGGACCTACGGGATGGACTGGACATACAGGTTTTACAGGACCTACGGGATGGACTGGATATACCGGTTTTACCGGACCTACAGGGCCGTTAGGAATTACTGGTCCTACAGGACCTGTTGCTTCCGATGCATTAGCTTGGACAACATATAACCCTTCTTGGACTGCCAGTTCGTCAAATCCTTCTATAGGTAATGGAAGTATTACAGGACGATATAAAACTATTGGTAAGACAGTATTTGTTCATATACAAATTCAATGGGGTTCTACAACATCTGGTGGTTCAGGTTTATGGCAAATAAGTCTTCCTGTAACCGCATATAATTCTAATGCAGTTGTATTAAATGCTACATATTTAGACAATGGTAATCATTGGTATGTAGGAACTGCTTATTCTGCATATGCCGGACTATCTACGACTGTAACACCTGTTTGGGAAGGAAATACTGCATATATAACTGTATTAGATGCAACAGTTCCTTTTACATGGGGTAATGCAGATTCGCTTACCATTGCAGGTTCTTACGAATCATCTTAATTTTTTTTTACAAAAGTAATTTTTTAACCACGAACGGTTAAAAAATATTTTCTTTAAATTATTTTTTCTTGATTTTAAAGAAAAATGGCATTCAGAATTTACAACAATAATACTATTGGCAATGTTAAACAAAACATTGATATCAATAGATATTTATGTATTAGAGTCGGTGATTACAAATATTCTTCTGCAAATACTGATGTTAATAACTGGCTTATTTGCGACGGTCGTTCATTATCCCGAACTCATTATGAATCTTTATTTAGCGTAATTGGTACAAGTTTTGGTGCAGTTGATGGAAATTCATTTTCTTTACCTGATTATAGAGGTCGAGTTCCTGGTGTCGTTGGTGCTGGTCCCGGATTGACATCAAGAAGTTTAGGTGCATCTTTAGGTGCAGAAACTCATACATTAACAATTCCCGAAATGCCTACACATCAACATACCGGTACTACTGATAGCGCTGGTACACATAATCACGGTATTACAGACCCTGGACATACTCATACATATTCGGGTATTCAATCACAAGGAGTTGCAGCTGGATTGGATAATGCGGCTGAAAATAGTCCTCGTCCTACAGAAACAACAAGTTCTTCTACTACTGGTATTACAATTAATAACAACGGTGCGCACACACATACATTTACTACCCAAAACACTGGTGGAAGTCAAGCGCATAATAATATGCAACCGACATTGTTTGGATGTAATGTTTTTATTTTAAGCAAATTGGATAATTATGATAGTTTATCTCAATTACCTTTAAAACTTATGGTAGAATATTAAAAATGAATAAAATTTTTATAACCATTAAAAAATTTCAGAGATGGATAAAGCGATTTTAGATAAAATAATTGAAGCTACATATGATAAAATAGCGACAGTTCAACACTCAAATTTTGATTCTGCGTTATCTCAATTTATTACAAACATAAACAATATTCAATTAGATACAATTCAAGAATTTACACCTTGTGGTAGAAAATTATATGTTTCCCGACCTAAAATGAGAGAAGAAATTCGTAAAAAATTTTCATCGAATTTGAATTGGCAATTTTTTAAAGAAGTCAATCATTGGGAATATGATTATATAAATGATAGTGATAGTCGTAAATTTGAAGATAAATTAGAAGAAGCGATAAAGATTTTGGTTAAAAAACAACAAGGTAAATAAAAAACTATCAACCCTTTGTTAAGAAATAAAATTGAATTTTTATAATTTTTAATTAATTATAAAAATCTGTTAAATGAAAATAGAATACAATATTGAAAAAATAGAAGATATGTATTTTGATTTACAACTCACTTTCAAAACACGCGAATTAGAATCTAAAATTGATTTTGCGTTAATAGACGACAATATAGAAAAATTTATGAATTTTATTAATAAGGTTCACGTAAGTTTTATAAATGATCATCAGGTACATTATGACGAATATATAAATATTCATAACGATGATGGTGATACTGTAGTGATTTCTTATATAAAAGATACGATTACAATTATACATAATCTTGTCAAATTTTATTTCAAAGATATTGCTAAAATCTTATTAACTTTTATGGAAATAAAAGAATATTTAGAAAAAAAGAATTAATTTTTTGATTGCACCACTAATGCATGATTAAGAGATATTTTGAATATAGCATTTTTAATAAATTGGTCTTTAGAATTATAAGGATGAGGACAAGACGAAACATCTGTCTCTGTAAACATTTTATGCATTTTTAATAAATAAATATTTTTATCATTTTCATTCAAATCTAATTTATATCCTTGTATAACTAAATTACGTAAAAAATTTAATTTAAACCATTTAGAATATGATAATTCTTTTATGAGCGATGCTTCTTCCAGAATATTATTTAATTCTTCATATGGTATATCCAAGAATAATAATTTAAAGACATCTGGACAAGATGTTGTAAAAATATCATCTTTAGCCAATATTTTACAGAAAAGATTTTTATCGCAATTATAAATATCGATTGCATGTGAAATTAAAAAATTTGATATTTCTACTTCTGGGTCGCACATATTGATAATAAAATTAAATATCAACGATAATTGTTTATCAGTTTCTTGATTTTTATAAACGAAACTTTTTAAAATTTTTTCGTTATTCTCAAACATCTTTGCGATTAATGCACGATTTTCAATATCTTTTTCTTTTAAATAAGAAAGTTCATCTTCTAATATCTTAACGCGTTCAGTTAAATAATCCATTTGAAATATACTTTTTTTATAAAATTATTTTCAATTTTAAATTAAAAAATTGAAAATTAATATAAACAAAATATAATTATTATAAAATATGAATAATTTATCTAAAAGTGAATTGATAGAAAAGTGCAATGAACTTGGTTTTACAAATTGTAAATCAAAAAATAAATCTGAATTGATTAAGATAATTACAAGTAAAAATAACATTCATATCACAAAACCTATTTTAAAATGGGTTGGTGGAAAAACACAAATATTAGATAAACTTATGTTGGATTTTCCGATTGAGATAAATAATTATCATGAAATATTTTTAGGAGGAGGAAGTGTTTTATTAGCTTTATTAACTTATGTGAAAAATGGAATTATTAAAATAAATGGTAATATATACGCATATGATTTAAATGAACCATTAATTTATGTTTATAAAAATATACAATCACAACATACCGATTTATATAATAAATTACAAGATGTCATTGAAGAATTTAATGAATGTGGTGATGGAGTAATTAACAGAAAACCATTAAATATTGAAGAAGCAAAAATAGCAAAAGAAAATTATTATTATTGGATAAGAAACGAATATAATAAATTATCTTTAGAAGATAAAAAAACAACAACTGGTTCTGCAATGTTTATTTTCTTAAATAAAACTTGTTTTAGAGGCGTGTTTAGAGTTGGTCCAAATGGATTTAATGTTCCATATGGACATTATAATAATCCAGAAATTGTGAATAAATCACATTTAGAAGAAATACATGAATTAATTCAAAATGTAATATTTGAATGTTGTGATTTTAATTTATCTCTAAAAAACGTAAAACCAAATGATTTCGTATATTTGGACCCGCCATATGCACCTGAAAAAGATACTTCATTTGTAGGGTATACTGAAAACGGATTTAATATGGAAAATCATAAAAATTTATTTAAATTAATTCATGAATTAACAATCGCAAATATAAAAATGATAATGAGTAATGCAGATGTGAATTTAGTTCGTGAAAATTTTACAAATGAAATGTATAATATATCGTCAATTTTATGTAAAAGGTCTATTAATTCTAAAAATCCTGATTCTAAAGCAAAAGAAGTAATTATAAAGAATTACTAAAAAACATTAAATTTTTCTTAACTTTTTTAGTTAAGAAATAAAGATTTGATTTTACGCATTTATCCATTCATCAAGTGTTTCAAAATAATTTTCATCATCACCAAATAAAATTTTTATATTATCTTCCATAAATATTTCATTCCATATTTTGTATTTAATGTTATCTGATGTAAGTTTATTTTGTAAAAATTTACTTACGCAATATCCGTATACAACTTCAAATTTAACACCCAATGATTTTTCATAACAACGTTTAAAATTACTACCACATAATAATTTTTCCTCTACCGAGCCTTCTACATTTTGATTTTTTTTCTCTAATACTTTTAAGACTTTTCTACCATTTTTATATTCAATTAAATATGCTTCATCAGGATTGTTAAATAACACAATATTATATTTTATTTTCATATACTTTCCAACATTATTTTGTTTAAAAAATGTAATCGTTTTATCATCGTATTCTTTTGAAAGATAATATTGTTTTTTTACATTTTTTATATATTTTTTTGTATATCCATGTTCTAATAACATATTTTCATTATCAGTTTTGTCTTGAAATTTTATTCCATTATGATTAGTTTTAGCACCACCAGCTCCAGTTCCTCTATTAATCATTTCCATTATATCCTATCGCAATTAAATTTGTCAAAATTTAAAATTCAATTTTTTTTTAACATTTAAAGATACAAAAACTTATATAAAAATGAATGGATTTATAATAGATGAAAACGGTAATAATATAAATATTGATAATTGTTGTATATGTCTTGAAAAAATGGAAAATAATAAATATAAAATACCGGAATGCAAACATGAGTTTCATAACGAATGTTTATTAACATATTTTAGAGTGTCAAATAATACAAGTTGTCCATTATGCAGAAATATTCGTCAATCATCTAATTTAAAAACAATTTTGAATTATAGCCGGCGAAAAAATGCAAATAAAAAGATAGTAAATGAAGTAAACAAATATAAAAAATTTCAAATGTTAGAAAAAGAAATTAAGAAAGAATTTAAAGAATTTAAGCGAACGCATAAAGAAATTTTAGATAAAAGAAACAAATTAATAAATAAAAAACGGGAATATGGTTACAGAGTTCGTAGAATGAAATTTAAATTGATGAATATGGTAGTTTTACCATTAATTATTACTCGGTAAACAAATTAACTAAAAATTTTTAATTATTTTTATTATTTTCTTATAATAAAAAAATGAGTCATTCAGATTATAAAAATTTGTATGAAGGATATTTGGATAATACTGGTTATAACAACAGAAATATCCGTGAAAATTACGCTGTAGGATTTACGAATTGTAGCGGAAACGGATATTGGGGATTGTTTGAATCTAGAAACAGTAGCATTACTAGATGTAAAAATACAAACAAAAATATTAGTAACTGTGCTTACGACAGTGGTTGCGGGGCGATTCCTCTTTTCAATCAAGAACTTAATTTCCAATTTCAAAAAAATAATGATGCACTTAAATTAGTAGATAAAACATTAACAATTGAAGCAAATGTGGGTGATATTATTCAATTAACTAGTGGTTCGTTCATTCAGTACGATGTGAAAGAAATGATAAACGGGATCAATGGTGTTAAAACTTATTACAACGTAGAAAAAGATTCAGTATACGATTATATAAATACTGGTGGTAATGGTGTATTTGAAGTTATTGGTGAATTACCTCCTGGTATCAAAAGAGGAAAATTACAAACTGCTGGATATACTAGAGTTGCTACATTTATTAAGAATGGAATAACTACAACTGAATCATCTACTACGCTTCCACTTGACACAGTTGTGTCTGAACCCCAATATAATGGTACTTTTTCCGGAAAAATTCAAACACCTAATAAAGCTACCTCGCCAATAGATAAGCCTGAGGTTAAAAACAAGTGGATATATATGTTTACTATTAAACTTAATTACACTGACCCTAAAGGTGTTGTGATTTATCAAGAAAAGAAAATTCAATTTAATATTTATGAAAAATTATGAAAAATATTAAGCGATATTTTTTATAACTAATTTAGTTATAAAACGAAACTTTAATTTTATTTAATCTTAAACTTTACAACACTTTTTTACTTTTTAACTTTTAGAGAGACTTTGATGTTCATTGCTTGAAGTTCATTGACCAACAATTTAGAAGCATATGGAAAATTGCATTTCGTAATTTTATCGTTATTACATGCTTTGCATTCTGTTGATGTTGTTGCAATATTACCGCAAGTATCACACACATTAATTTGATATGGATCAGATTTTTCAAATAATCTTTCTTTTAAAAATTTTGATGTTCCGTGTGAAATCATGCAGTCACGTTCCCGGTTATACTTAGTTTATCTAAAATTTTCATTTCAGAATCATTACTTTTTACTAACTCGAATTAGACAATTATAATATATGGAATTATCTTATCTTATTAGTATCATCTTCTCAGATGAGCCTAGACTATATTTTAAGCAATCATTGAAACGTATCAGGTTTCTCAAGCCCACTACCATTTAGTCGTTGAACCTTCTCCATATCCTGATATAGCGGATGTAAGAGCTTGGCTGCGGATTATCTCCGTTTTCTGAATTTTTACCATACTCTCAGTTATTAACTAAGATTGCTTACTGTATTTCTAAAATAAGTTGGTATCAGAAACATCAAGATATTCCCGCAATTTGGAAGTGTTGCCTACCATATATAGACTAACAATACTTTGCAGTATAATTGAGACTTATTAATCTCACCAAATCTTAACATTTATACCAGATTCATTTAGGCATTTCCTCCTAAAATCACTATCTTTATATTTTCACTATTAACACCATTTGTCGTAAAATGTTAATAACTACAATATAACGCAATCACATGCGGGATTAGAATAAATTTTAAGCCAATTTCCCATTAGCCCATTTCCATATATTCGTTGCACCTTCTCCATTATTTAGGAGTTTGGCTCAGGATTAACATTAATTTTAGATTATACCTATACAACTGATTTTTCATCAGAACCATCAAGAGAGTTATCAACTTGATTTAGGACTAAAAATATTATGTTTTCCCCTGAATTTGAAAATGTTGCCTGTTACGACACAGACTAGCAGTATTTTTATATACCACTGAGGCATAAGTTTACCTCCTTCTCTTGCGATTATACCAAGTTCATCTAGACATTTCCTTCTAGAATCATTACTATACACCTTTTCAGGTGGGTCTAGACTATATCTTAAGCTTTCGCCCATTTCCATTTAGTCGTTGAACCTTCTTCAAAATATTTGAAGCTTGGATGCGGATTATCTCTATTTTTAAATTTTCACTCTCTTGAATGTTAACCAAGACCCTTACTATATTTCTATAATAAGTTAGTATTAAAAAATTAACAAGATGTTCCAGCAATTTGAAAATGTTGCCTACTGTATTGTAGACTTGCTGTATTTTATAATACAACATAGACCTAATTGATCTTCCTTCTAGGGGTTGCCTTGTTAACGTCGTGACATGACCTTGTGATCTACTGTTTCCAGTCCAGCACGTTTTTCCGTTTCTTCTGATATAAAACACTTCAGAAGGAACTTGAACGCAAAACACTGGACATTTTTCATTTTCTATAAATTTTTCTACTGAATTTTTATCATCTTCATCATTTACGATTGGATTTTCAACAAACTTATTTATAGTTAATTCTACATCATTTTCAATAATACATTCCCAACCGATATGTAGACATATTTGTTGTAATTGATCGGCTATTAACTTTGATGAAACACATATTTTATCAGAAAAATCATATTGTTTCATAAATAATAACAATTGTCTTTTCGATAGATTAAAAATATAATCGGGAATTTCCGATAAGTTTGTTATTTCATCATCAGTTATTTCATACTCATCCTTTTCCCATATAGCATCTTTTTTATATCTTCTCCTTTTTCCGACGATTTCATCGGCTCTTGCAAAATCATATTGTTGCCATTCTCTTTTTCTTCCGTAAGGTTTAGATACCCACATTCTATGATTTTCAGTAACTGCTAAATCTATTGCTTGATTTTTTATATAATACATAGAACCTTCGTGATCTGGATAAATCATTATATCAATTGGTTTTTCATATACAAGTTTTTCGTCTTTCAATGTTGCAATTAAATCATTTTTTGTTAATTCATGCACTGTTTTCCATCCCGATAAAGTCAATACTTCAGTTTCAAAATCAAGACAATGTAGTTTATCGCTCACCATATGCTTCAACCTCTGATAGTAGACGTTTCCAATCATGATTTGGGCTTCTATCATTTCTCCAGTCATTCCATTCATTAATTGTTCGTAACCGTGTCTTTCGAAACCGTGAACTTGTAATCTATCACATACTGATTCTGCAATATCAACACTATTACTTGAAAACGGCGTAGCATCGCCAAATTTTCCTTCAAAACAGCATGCTTTTCCGAGCACACTTTCAAGCAATTGTGAAATCGTCATTCGTGAAGGTCTTTTATACCCTGAAATTCATTATAAGAATTTTACTAGTTTCCTAGGGGAATGGACTATACCTTAAGCAAATTCAAGTTAGTTAAACTATCATTATTTACCAACTTCCATCTAGTCTCTGAACCTTACCTTTATATCTTACTATAATGATATTAAAGGTCTTGGCTGCGGATAATCCAAATAATAACATTTTTACCATCCATAAGTAAATTATACTTACTGCTACATTTAAGATTTCTCTTAAACTGCGGTAGTTATTTTTGTAGGAGTTTCCCGCAATTTGAAAGTTTCGCTTAATTTTTAAATTAAACTAGAACCATTATTAATTGTTCTTTTTTGCACTAAAATCAATGCAATTATGTACTATTAAACCATTAGCAATAAAATTGTGATATTTTGATACACCTATATCATATACTTCTATTTTATCATCGCAATAATTTTTTGATTGAATAGACATTAAAAAATGAGGAAAAGAATTATCAAATTTAGATATTATGTATGTTTTTTTATCAAACCAATCTTTACAATTTAAAAGTTCACAATATTTTTCCGCGTTTTCAATAAATCTATATTTAAAAATATTTACATTGTTTGTTCTATTTTTTTTACGTCTATTTGTTATTATATTTAATGATAATAATGAATAATAATTATTCAATACTTTTTTATCTTTATAATATTCTTCTCTAGCTTTTTCTAAAGCATTTTTATAAGTCATATGTTCGTTATCTATGTAATTATTTACTAATTCAAACATATTATCATGCTGTTTTTTAATTTCATTACAATAACTCTCATAACTTGAAGAAATTTCTAATCGCATAGTTTTTTGAATACAATGTCTAAATCCTATTTTTTCTCGAAATATTTTATTTGAATTGATTTTAATATATATAGATATATATCTATCATCATTGTTTTCACGGATTCTTGATATATGAGCATCAGCATCAAATATGTTTATTAATTTTACTATTTTTTCATATTCTTTAATCATAAATTCCTGATTTTCTAGTAGTACACTTTTTGAAAAATAAATTTCTGAAAATACATTACCATTGATGTAAGGTTGCCAACCATCACCACCAAAACAACTTGCTAAAAATTCCCGTATTATTGATATTGGACAATTATCATCAAATAAAAATGTAGGGAATGTATATTTTTGTGTAGTTTTTCGTCCGATTACTATTCCTTCAATTTCTAATATCATTTTTGTTAAAGATGAAGGTAATCTTATATTTAATGAATATCCATATTGTCCATTACAATTTTCAGTGAAAGTAGGTCTTTTATTTGTTAAAATTTCTATATCATCAGTTATAGAATTTACATCAAATAAACATCCCATTTGTATTTGACAACATTCAGTTTTTTCTGTTTTAGTTATATTTCCATCAGTATATAAATATCCTAATATTCTTGCTAATGCTAATGATTTTTGTCGGTTAGAATCATTTTTCATATTAAATTCATAATTTTTTAAAATTAGATACCAGTCTTTTTCTTTTTCACATTTATAATCTAATGTTCCTTGCGGTCCCATAACTATTTTATCATCGTATTCTATATATTGTGATTCTTTCCATATATATTTACCATCATCAAATACTTTAATTTTATGATCAGGTGTACATATAATTTCTCTGCCATCAATCAATTTTAATTTCAAAACTTTTTTTATTCCTTTTGATTCCATACCAAGAGAAAATGAATTTGATAAAAAATTATCTTCTGATTGTGTTAAAACTTTTTCAAATCCATCAAACGAAAATTCATCTATTCTTTTTGATAATCCCCCAGATGTAAAAACGTTAGTATCACCACTCAAACAGTGGCTGTTAATTAATATATCAGGAGTTATACCATCTTTTGAGAATGGCATATTTTCTTGTGGAACTAACAAACCGATCGTGCCTTTTTGTGCACTCCTACTTGCGAGTTTATCGCCTATTTCTGGTATTTTTTGATTACGAATTGTAACTTTAATTAATTTATATCCATTTGGTGTAACTGTTTCTAAAACTCTATCTATATAACCTTCTTCACCACTTTTAATAACATAACTATTATCAATTAATTCTTCTTCGCCATTCTTATTTGATTTTGTCAATACTTTACCAATTATAACATCTCCTTTTTCTACATATACAGCTTTTCCATTCATTCTCTTTCTTACTAACCCTTTTTCATCCAGAAAACTATAATTACAATTTCTCTTTCTTTTATCTACAGGTGGCATACATATCGTTTCAAAATTATATGTTCCTTGTTTCTTTTCTTCATCTACTAATGTTCTATAAGATGTTGCAACAAAAAGTCCCCGCTCTACAGAGGCTTTATTGATTAAAATTGAATCCTCCTGGTTTGAAGGGTGAATTAAAATAAAATATTTTCAAACACAACACCACCTTATTGTGATAATTTTTATAATAATTCTCTAATTATTTCTAAATTAGTCTGGACTATATCTTAAGTTATCATCCAAAATTGTCAGTTTTGTCAAACCCATAACCATTTAGTCTCTGAACGTTTTTCTTTTCCTGACATAGCGGAATAAGAAACTTCGATGCGGATTGTCTTTTAGTCTCATTTTTTTACCATATAACTAATGGTTAATTAGTTCCATCAACTTATCTCTAACTTGACTTGGTAAATGAGATACTCCGTAATCAATATTATCGTAGCTTAAATGTGAATGTTTTTTATAAAATTGTTCAACTATTGCTTCATGTTCTAAAATATCTTCCAAAGAATATTTCTTTTCCTGATTTTTATCTTTATATAAAGGACGAGTATTTTTCCAACTGAAACAGAATTCTTCTTGTTCTTCATCTGTTAAATCAAAAATACACGTAGGAATAACGTGGTCAAGTTGCCATAATTCACCATAATTATCATAAGTCATATCAGGTTTACAATTGTGTCTAATCCAATGCGCAAAATCTCCTTGACTACACATTATAATAGGAAAAAAAGTTTTATGACCAGTAAAATAATGAGATACAGCTGAACGATTATTAGTTCGAATTCTGAAATTTTCATCATTTTGACGACGTTCACTATTATATTCTCTATTATACTTGCGTGTTTCCTCAGTATGTTCTCCTTTATATTGTTTGTTATAATTCTGTATTTTTTCAGGATTATTCTTCTTATATCTTTTACATCTGTTGCGTTGTGCTTGATTACTACAAACTTTTCCGCAAAACTTAAAACTTTTATTAGGAACTTCGATTTCCTTTTCACACATTCTGCAATTAATTAAAACCATATTTTTTTGTATATCTATTTTTCAATTTCATTCAAATTTAAATTTCAATTTTATTTTTCACGATTAAGAGTTTCCCGCAATTTGATCATGTTGCCGTAATAAATCACGACTTGCTATGCTTTTACACATAACAGGTTCAACCAAGTTTTAAACCCTGTATAACAAGCAATTGCTACGATTGCATTTATACCGCTCGGCATATCATTAAATCCCATCATTTGCGCTGGTATCGTGCTAACCAACGGTCGTTGTGGATAATCTAACACATATGTTATTGTATCTGATCTAATTTGATGTGAAGAAGCATAAAAACCAAGGGCTTGTTTACCCATCCTTTATACCACATTCTCGCAAATGGGAGTAGACTATATCTTAAGTATTCATCGAAAATTGTTAGTTTTCTCATACCCATAATCATTTAGTCGTTGAACCTTCTCCATGTCCTTACATAACGGATTTAGGAGCTTGGATGCGGATTGTCTAATATATCATATAATTTTTATCATATTCAGCAGTTAACTAAACCCATCAAATGATTTCTCAAATGAATTGATATATATGATACACTTTTTCTTAGATTTTCCCGCAATTTGATTATGTCGCCTAATAAATTAGACTAGCAATAATTTTTTATTACTTGAGCCTGTTTTTCTGACTCGATTGGTAAATATTTCTCGGCGACTGGTTATGGTCAGGGTACGGTATAGCACTTGCCATAACTCCCAACATCATAGCCGGACAAATTTCAAAAAAATCGTTTTTATGATCCACTAAATCTTTTTCATCCATTGCAATAACACTGCTTTGAATTTCTGAATTATCTACATATTGAATAAATTGTTTTTCTACTAATTTGTCCCAATCGGACAAATCATCTTTTTCAGTAATATTTAATCGATTTGTCGCATCGTTTACCGTTAAAAGAGGACGAATAAATCTTCCTTCATCGCAGAAAATTCTAATATCATCATCATTAAAACTGAACGAAACTTCTTTATCTAACAGACCATTTTCACGATAGGCCTTCATTTCAGTTATAAAAGCTTCTGGGTCAAGTGTAATACCCATTAAAATTCCGTTAAGAAATACGTGCGGTTTATCGTTACTACCTTCATAATCGTTAATAAATATTAAATTATCACTATTTTCTATAATTTCTTTGACGACAACTGTTGGAATTTTACGGGTAACTGTCGTCGTCAATGCTAAATTC
>Ga0214917_10000810_pt1 | contig 40752 bp, 39 predicted proteins | sample LL_1208_BB_MetaG_FD_177983 | JGI IMG/M metagenome (GOLD analysis project Ga0214917, IMG submission 177983) | Freshwater microbial communities from Lake Lanier, Atlanta, Georgia, United States - LL_1208_BB | ecosystem: Environmental > Aquatic > Freshwater > Lake | place: USA: Georgia | collected... | reverse complement strand
CAAGCATATTTCGCTCATCAAAGAGGCAATTGCACCCGAATATTTACCACATATTGTTGGCGGAACAGATACTGAATGTTTATTTTTTATGTATTTGACATGTAGGCGTAGAACCAAAAACAGCGTGGATGCCTTTGCCCAATTGTTTGCCATGTTCAAAAAATGGAAGATTGAATTAGTTGCAAATATTATATATGCAAATAATAGCGAAGTAGTGATTACCCGATATTTATATTATGACCCGTCACAATATGATACGAAACAATATCCTCCATCGTTATATTGGAATATAAAATCGTCAAATGGACTATTGATTACCAGTGAACCTATACAAGATGCCACTACACTTATACCCGAAAATACAATTATATCATTGAATCATGAAACGGGTAAAATGGATGAATATCGATTACGTAGTTGAACTCATTCGTTTTCGGCGATTTATTGATTTGTTATCATAAACCAATAATCGTTCTGCATATCAAAGGGAGTATTATACAATATAGAATATACGTATTTTGATACGATGTATAAGAGATATTCTAAATATATAATTAAATATGGATAAAACAATAATACAAATACAATCGCGGTTTTTGTGTATAAATTGATTGTTCTATCATAAAATCCTAATACTACTGCTAAAATAGTGACTAATAGATAATAAAAGAAGTTTAATCCGCGATTTACATCGATTTGATAATTATATTGTTTGGCTTTATAAAAATATTTACTATCGTCTCCCGTGAATTTGTTCGAATTTTCTTGTATTTGTTTTTCAAGTAATTCGTTTTCTTTTGTAACTTTTTCTAGATTTACTGCTAATTCAGTGTCAGTTAATCGGGTGTAAGATAATCCTTCTGCAAATGGTTCTTTGTTTTCAAATCCGGCGATTTCTTTACCAATTTGGGTAGCTACCAATTGTGATGAACCAAGTTTATTTATATCTCCATACACCTGGTCATTCAAATAAGTATTTTGGGTTTGTTCTTTTCCTAAATTATATTTTAATCCCGTAATCGTAGTTTTTAATCCGGTAATTTCAGTATTCAACCCCATTATTTCATTATTTAAACCAGTAATTTCATTACTTAAACCTGTTATTTTACCATTTAACCCGGTAATTTCATTATTTAAATTTATTTTATCGGTAGTCAATGATGTTGTAGTCAAATTACAATTGTCAAGTTTTTTTGTTAAATCTGCAATTTCATTCGCCGATGTCTTCGAACTTGAAGCAGCGAATAGATTTCGATTATTTGATTTCGTAAATAAACGTGTATTTGATGCAAATATCTGGGAAGGCGTTGGTGTAGATGTATACGTAGGACTAGTTGTAGGTGCAGGCGCTGGAGCTGGATTAGTATTCGATTTTGGTTTTTTATCCTTGTCTTCTTTATCTTTTTTATCTTTTTTTTTCGCCATAATATAATTGTCTAAAATATAATTATATTATATTTTGCTATAATTTTCAAATTCATTTGGTGTATATGGTGAAATATATCCATTCACCGAAATATCCGGTTGGTTTACAAATGATTCAAACCCCTCACAACTAGTATTGCCGTATGTATTACCTAATATACATCGATTTGATGATTCACACCAGGTAGTTCCATCCGCACAACACGCGGGTCCAATACATCTATTTGCCGATGTAGCTGCCATATATCCGCTCAAATCCCCAGAGTTTGCACTAGTTACTGATTTTTTATCTATCTCTTGTTGTGATAAAATGCTATTACTATTATGGTCAATTTTATCAAAATCCATATTATCTCTTCCATACAATTCATTTATTTTTTTTCCTACGTATATGATTGCGAAAGTAAATAGAAAAATCGAAATTATATCCAATATAAACGAGGGTATGATTGGGACATATATTTTTAACAAAACAATTCCTAAATATATTAATAAAATAATAACAATGTATATTAATATCGTATTATAAAATGCATAACGTTTACGAAAACTTTCATTGAATGCAATCAAACGGTCTTGATTAAATTGTGCTCTGTCAACTTGTTCTTTTTTTGATTTCAAACGGTCTTCTTCGGCAAGTAATGCATTATCAATGGTATTAATATCACTACTGCTAATTGTATAATCGGTTGACATAAATATATTCTTTATAAATTATATGAAGATTATATATTTTTTCGGTGCAATAAAATGGCAAACACAATCATTGTTGCACCTGCCATCAAAGATGATATTGCTAAATGATTTTGTGATTCATTTAATCGATTCGCGTCCTCTTCTATTTGACTATTAATATCTAATTTTTGTTCGTTATATTGAAAATCATTTGGATTGAAATCGTAAATATGATTATTTGTTAAAATATTTCCCGTATATTGATAATTACCAAAATCATCTTGAGTATCTAATGAAACATTTCCATTCACTTCATTAAAAAATGTAAATCCTTCTTTTCCATATTCCGTATATCCTAAAGATGAACCGTATAATTCTTTTATCATTTCTTATATAATATACATATTTTATATAAGAAAAATGTTTATACATTTATGAATGTAAAATAGATTAGCGATGTAGCTAAAATAGTCAGTAATATATTTTCATAAATGGTTGAATTTATATGTTTTTTTTGACTATTCATCATGCCATCGCGATTGTTGTATAATTTTTTGAGTTTTATATCTAAAGCATTACGTTCATCGACAATGTTGGTATTATATGTTGTTGTATTTATTTTACCTGTATTTGAATCAAAATAACTGTAACCCATTATATAATTTACTTATAAAAAAAATAAATCATTATACCTACCCCTAGAATACCTATTCCTAAATTATATGATTTTAATAGTTCGCGATTATAATATATATTTATATCACCATGCCTCTCGTCTGCACCGTCATGCTTCAATTGTAAATTATTGATTTTTATTTGATTATCTTCGTTTATACATAATGCTTTGTCGTATTTACATGCATTATCATTACTACACTCAGCTTCGCGTTTTACTTTACAATAAGCTTCATGAGTAGACGAACCGTCAATTGGTGCGTTTTTTGCAGGTGCACCTTCACTATTTTTCGCGTTCATATAATAAAAATCATTTGGATTATAAGCAACGGTTATATTTTTAACAGTAGATACGGTAGTCATTATATATAATCATATAGATTATTCATTAAATACATATACGATAATATTCTGTGGTAAGAGCGGTCGCGCTTCCTCGAATCATTTTACATACTTGACCTGGACGTAATGATAATGCTAAAGCTAGAGGGTCAAATCGCGATATTTCCGGAAATTGTTGTTTCATTTTTAAGTTGTATTTTTTCATAATTTCACTTATTTCTGTTTCATTTAAAACACTTACTAGGGGATTTAGTGTATGGTTCAATATGTTATATTGGAGACGTGCAATGTTATGAATAACCACAAATATTCCGTCATGGTCATATAAATATTTTAAATGAGCAGTGATTGAATCATTGGGTTCTTCATCGGTAATAATGACTAAAGTATCATTCTTCGTTAATATTGTATCAATGGAATACAAATCTTCGATAATATTGCCTAAATCTTTTGCCCGAATTTTAGAAGAAAGGTAATATTTGATATAGACCTTTTTGTTTTCGTTTTTGTGATTTACTAATAAATCTAATTGGTTATTTACATACATTGCATCTATTTCATTGATGTCAAATCCATTGTAATCATTTACATCATAATCCTGCGCGTCTAATAATTCCAATATTGTTTTACGTGATTTGTAGATGGTTAAGATACGATTACTTGAATTGCCAGACATTATATATATTTGTTTTGTATTATTTACTAGATAGTTTGTATTTAATTTGTTTTCATCAAATACAAATTCAATTTTTTACCAAAGATTCATACAAAGGCATCGTTTATGCACTACTAGAGCACATAGAATGCAATAAACGATTTTGGAAATAGAAAATCAAATATACAAGTGCACCGGCTAACATTTGTAAGTAAAATTCGATTCCTTTACGTTTAGTAATTCCAATGAAAAGAGCGGATGTAAGGAATAATACTAAGAATACGAATCCTACTATGGATAAGATGTAAAACCAGATGCAATATTTTTTGCTGAGAGGGCCGAATAAGGTGTCTAAAGTGTTGTCCATTATTATAGATTTTATTGAGAAATTTTTCCTAAATAATTCATGAAACCATCCGTATATTTGTAAAACGTAAAATGTAAAATGTAATTTACAAAATGTATAATCACAAAAAAGTATAAAAAATATTATACTATTTAATAATATAGTATCTATGGAAAATTCAACCATTTGGAAAATTATAAATCGCCATTTTGAGGATAATCCACAATCTTTAGTAACACATCATACAGAATCCTATAATGATTTTTTCAAACATGGCATTTATCAAATTTTCAAAGAAAAAAATCCAATAACGATTTCTTCTAAATTCGACGAATCCGTCGATGATTATACGCATCAATGTCTCATGTATTTTGGTGGAAAAAATGGAGATAAAATATATTTCGGCAAACCAGTGATATATGACGAATCAAATGCACATTATATGTTTCCAAATGAAGCGCGTATAAGAAATATGACCTACGGAATGACTATCCATTATGATATTGATGTTGAATTTGTGCGTATTTTGAAACCGGGCGAAGAACCACCGATGATTGGAATGGACGAATTAGAGGTAGAACCCGATTATACGAAAGAACACGAAGAATATATACGCCAAAAATCGGGAAATTATAAAGAAAATGCTCCAAGAGACATGGCTGAAATCAAAAAACATTTAGATGATTATGAAATGGATGGAGGCGCAAAAAAAACAGACAAACCTTCCAAAACATCAAAACAAGGAAATGTTAAAATGACGCCTAATTTAGCCGCAATGATTCGCCAAAAAAATGAGGAAGCATTGACCAAAAACAATGAACATCGCTACACAATCACACTAAAAAATATTTATTTAGGTAAATTTCCAATTATGTTACAATCAGATTTCTGCATATTACACGGACTTGATAGAGAAACACGATATTCGATGGGAGAATGTCGCAATGATATTGGCGGTTATTTCATTATTAGTGGAAAGGAAAAAACCGTTATTCCACAAGAGAAATTTGCCGATAACATGTTGTATATTCGTAAATCAACGGATGATGCCTTTTTATATTCCGCCGAAATTCGGTCGGTATCGGAAAATGTGTCAAAACCAATACGCACCCTCTCCGTAAAAATAGAAAGTCCAAGTACTCGATTCTCCAATAAAAATATTGTAGTAAATATTCCTAATGTTCGTAAACCCATCCCCCTATTTATTGTATTTAGAGCATTGGGTATTATCTCCGATAAAGATATCATTACAACGTGTTTATTGGATATTGAAAAATACGATAGCTTGGTCGATTTATTTATTCCATCGGTCCATGAAGCCGCCGGTATTAACAATCAACAAACCGCTCTCTTATATATTGCATCTTTTACTAAAATCAATACCGTGACATATGTATTAGAAGTATTGTCCGATTATTTTTTACCACATGTGGGAGAATTAAATTATATACAAAAGGCATATTATTTGGGCTATATTGTGTTTCGTCTATTATCCGTATACAGTGGTCTCGAGCAACCAACCGACCGTGATAATTTTAAATATAAACGGGTAGAATTGGTCGGTTCTCTCATTTATGATTTATTCCGTGAATATTATAATTTACAACAAAAAGAAATCCATTTGGAATTTGAAAAAATCCTTTATTACAACCGAAAACAATACGAAGAAAATCTAAAAGGCCTTATCAATGAAAATTATCGTAAAGTATTGAAAAACCGTAGTTTAGAAACGGGATTTAATAAAGCATTCAAAGGAAATTGGGGAGCACAAACACATACCAAACGTGTTGGAATTGTGCAAGATTTGAACCGTTTATCATTCAATACTATGTTGAGTCATTTACGTAAAACAAATCTGCCTCTCGATTCCGGGGTCAAATTGGTCGGTCCGCGTGTCTTACATACATCCCAATGGGGATTTATTGACCCGATTGATACGCCCGATGGTGGAAACATTGGTCTACATAAACATCTAGCAATATCTACCTATATTTCGAGAGGTATGTCTCGCGAACCAATGATTCAATGGTTACGCGAAAAAACCGGTATGAAATTGATTGAAGAATGCGGTCCGGCAGTATTGGCCTCTATGACAAAAGTCATGGTGAATGGTCTATGGGCCGGTTCGGTAAATTCACCTCTCGAAACTATCAAAATGATTAAATTATTTAGAAGAAACGCGCTTTTACCAATTCATACGAGTGCAACCTTTAATATTCGACAAAACACCATATTTATATATACTGATGCCGGACGTTTGTGTCGACCCATCTTTTATGTTGACGAACAAACAGGTAAATTGCCATTTGAACATAAAGATATTATGGACCGATTGAATAAAGGTGAATTCTCTTGGAATGATTTAATTACTGGTTTTAACGAGAAGCGAGAGAACATATCGTTCGACCCCAACAAACCAAATATATACGAATTATTCCAATTATATAAGGGCATCGAGAGCGAAACAAACCCAACAAAATTGGACCGATTTTTAAAAGAAAAGGCCATTGTTGATTATATTGACCCTAGTGAAAGTGAAGATGCTTTTATCGCCATTAATTATGAATCCATGAAACAAGATGTGCGTAGTAAACATACGCATCTGGAAATACATGAATCATTAGGATTTGGAATGATGGGAAATCAAATTATTTTTCCAGAAAACAACCCACCCACCCGTAATTCTTTCTCTTGTGGACAGAGTAAACAAGCGGTTTCCATGTATCATACAAATTTCCATAATAGAATGGACAAAAGTGCAGTCCTATTGAATTCGGGACAAACACCCATCGTTAAGTCGCGATATATGGAACATATCAATCATGAAGAAAATCCGTATGGCGAAAATGCAATTGTGGCGATTATGTGTTATACCGGATATAATGTGGAGGACGCGATTTTAATTAATGAGGGAGCATTGCAACGCGGTCTATTTCGAACTACTTATTATACTACATATGAAGCCCACGAAGAAAGCACCAAAAATGAAAATACATTTACCGATAAACATTTCACTAATATCGAAAATGAACCATTTGTCATTGGCAAAAAACGGGGATATGATTATAGTAAATTAGATAAAAACGGTTTGATTCTAGAAAATACAGAGGTGGATGATAAAACTGTGTTGATTGGAATGACCATCAATAGTAATATACAAAATGAGGTTCGTATTGACGAATCGAAAACGCCTAAAAAGGGGCAATTGGGTATCGTCGATAAAGCATATATGACGGAAGGGGAAGAGGGCGAACGCATCGCTAAAATTCGTATTAGAGAAGAGCGTATTCCTAATTTGGGAGATAAAATGGCGTCACGTTCTGGTCAAAAAGGTACCATTGGTATGGTAATACGCGAATGTGATATGCCATTTACCAAAGACGGTATTCGCCCCGATTTGATTATTAATCCTCACGCGATTCCTACCCGTATGACCATTGGACAACTGGTCGAATGTATTATTGGTAAAGCCGCGGTTATGTATGGCGGTTTTAGTGATTGCACGGCCTATAATAATAAGGGTTCCAAAATTGGTGTATTTGGTAAATACTTGTCCGACGTCGGCTTCCATTCAAGTGGAAACGAATTGTTATATAACGGTATGACGGGCGAACAAATTGAAACCGAAATATTTATAGGACCCACATATTATATGCGTTTGAAACATATGGTAAAGGATAAAATTAATTACCGCGCTACCGGTCCAAGAACCGCTTTAACAAAACAGCCGGTAAGTGGAAGAGCCAATGACGGTGGATTACGTATAGGTGAAATGGAACGTGATGTATTAATCTCTCATGGTATATCACATTTCTTACGTGAATCGATGATGGAACGCGGAGATAAATACAAAATCGCCATTTGTAATAAAACCGGTATGGTGGCTATCTACAATCCATCCAAAAACCTATTTATTAGTCCAATGGCTGATGGTCCAATACAATATACGGGCTCTTTGGATGGTAAAGATATGCGAATTGAAAATATGACTAAGTTTGGTCGCGATTTCAGTATTGTATCGGTCCCATATTCATTAAAATTGTTTTTACAAGAATTACAATGTATGAATGCTCAACTACGTATTATAACCGATGATAACATACAACAATTAGAGAATATGTCCTTTTCTAAAAATATTCAAAAATTAACACAAGATGCTAACGCGACCCCGGAAACGATTATTCAGGCAACCAAGACAGAATTGAGAAAGACGATTCCAAATCCTTCTACGCCAGCAAAACAGGTAATAGATGACGATAATCGGGCATTGGATATATTAGATGATTTGATTGCACAATCGCCACCCTATGCGCCTGTCCAAAGCGATGATGATATTTCGTCGCCACCTTACGCGCCTGCAATGAGTGATGACGGTATTTCATCTCCACCTTTTGCTCCCAATGCCGACAGTATTTCACCACCATTTGCACCCAATGCCGACAGTATTTCACCACCATTTGCTCCCAACGACGAGAGTGTTTCGCCACCTTTTGCACCCAATGACGACAGTTTTTCACCACCTTTTGCACCATCCATGGATGGAGGTGTTGAGCCATTTGTAAAAGGAGAGCACGTATTTTTACGTGGCGGAAAAAAAACAAACCGTTTGTGGAGCATAAGAAATGTGGGTGGTAATTTTATTACGATAGAAACGGATGATATGGAAGGAATCGATAATTTCACAGATAGTATTCAAGTGGTTAGTCCCAATGATATATATAGACCAAGTGAAATAAATATGCATCAACCCATCTATAACCCGAATGAAATGGTTCAACCATTTACACCTGGATTTGAGCAAAGTAAGGAAAATGACAACTCAAAATGTGTATTTAAACCAGTCATAAACATAGTCACTGGAAATAATAATCAGCTGGATTCAACCCAACCGACCGAATCATCCATCAATGGTGAACCATTGTATATGGGCGGCGGTGCAAGTAGTGAAAATATGAATATGCCAGAAACAGTCATTTCAAATCCAGTCGCATCAAAACCGGTAGAATCAAAAAAAACAGTGGACGATTTTAGTGAAATCGATTTCACGAAGGGATTAATCATTAAAAAAACATAAATCCCTTATTTTTATTTTTCGTCGGTGTAATGATTTTTTTATAGTAAATGAAATTATAATGGATATGGATATTTTATATTATAGTAATTATTGTTTACATTGTAAAAAAATTCTACAATTTTTAGCAAAAAACGGATTAACGAACCAATTAAATTGTATTTGTATCGATAAACGTAAACGTGACCCTAAGAATGGCCAATTACATATTGTATTGGAAACAGGAAAAACGGTAATGATGCCGCCCAATGTTCATAGTGTTCCTTCGATGTTATTAACGAAACAAAATTTTAGAGTTATTTTAGGCGAAGAAATTATCCAATATTTACAACCCAGAATAGAACAACAGACCAAAGTCGCAACCCGGAACCAAGGCGAACCTTTAGGATATATATTAAATAATTCAAATAATGGTATGTCTATTGTATCTGAACAATTCACATATTATAATTTGAGTCCGGAAGAGCTGAGCGCAAAAGGTAAGGGGTCAGGTAGACAAATGTATAATTATGTATCGGCGGACCATGGTCAATTGTCCATTCCCACCCCACCGGATAGTTATCGTCCGGATAAAGTTGGCGGAGATGTGACTTTAGACAATTTACAGCAACAAAGAAATGAAGAAGTCAACAAAATATTTCCAACGAATTCTCCATACATACCGAATATTTAGGAAAAATAAAACAACGAAAAAAATCAAAAATATAATAAAATATAAAATATATAAAAAAAGCATCTTATATATTTTAGCATACATAATGACAGATAAAGGAACAATATATAGAGCATTTAACAAACATTTCTTCGAATTTTTAGACGACATTTCACGAATTTTCCCGGAAAACAACGAAATAAAGAATGCAAAAACGTCATTTGAATTAATCAAAATGGGAAGTCCTACGGCTATTATAAAAGCATGGTTTGCAAAAGTATATTCCCCGTATTCAAGTGTAATTGATGCAGGTGATATCACCTTTTTTTTTGATAAAGATTATTATGATGATATTGGACATTTAAACAATTCGAATGAAATTATGCATATTATTGATAAAATTCGCGGACCTATTAAAAATATGAATGATACAGAGAGAGGATATACCGCAAAGTATATTCAAAATTTGAGCAAAATGTCGGTGATTTATTCGAAAATGTAATCATCAATGTAAAATGTAAAAAATTGAATATTACTATATCCAAATATAGTAATATATCCAAATGAAAAAAATGTTTAGAAATAAAAGTCAATATCCCATACCCGAAGTAACCCCGGAAAAAGCCGACGTGAATCTTCTACATGATGTCATGAAAAAACTAGAAATGGAGGGAATGGCAAAAGTGCATCGAATCCATCAATCTACCATATATGGTACACCCGAACAAATGATAGATGCATTAAACCAAATTATATATGACGGCGAACAAGAATTTATGGAAAAGATTGGTCGACCCATGACGAATTTAGAAAAACGAAAAATTTACGGATAAGTTTACAAACTACTCATATGGTTTTCATATATTTACGATTGTTATAATTCAAATAAAAGAGCAACGACCCCGGTTCCATTTTCTCAAAATAGTCACGAACCGCTTCTTTGTCTATTTTTTTCGGTTGTTTCGACGCAATTGATTGTATATACACTTCTTTATGAATCCGGTCAATATGAACCAAATATTTAGGCGAAATCGCAGTAGGAGATTTTTCCACGTATTTTTGAATATATGCCTTATGAACCGAATTTAGAAATTCTAAAAATTCATATTTGAAATGTTTGAAATGATTTTTATACATTGGATAATGTGCTAAGAAATCGTCCGTTTTACCTATACGTTGGAAGCATAAATAATGATAATGAAAAGATGGATTGACTTGTTTGTATTTCAAACGATGCATATATGATTTATTCATCATTTTGCTCCTTTCTCCCGTTTGCATATTTTTCAACATTATTCCGGGGTTGAAATAATTACTATGATTTAAACAATATTTTTGTATTAATTCATCGTAACTCGTTTCATTGAATCTACGAGGAAAATGGACAATTCCCTGAATATTTAGGAGAAATTGCCATTCTTCATACACGGGGGGCGGTATTTCAATAGCCCGGTTTTCACTGATTTCATATACCGCAACCAAATATAATTTAGCTTCTTCAATCGGCAAAACAATTCGATTCTCCGGATGTTGCAATACAAATGTATATGAATAGTGTTTAGGAAATAACTCAATAACCGAATTTTGATTTAATCTTTCACAATTTGGTTTGATATTTGACGTGCATTTCAATGCATCGAAAAACATGTCGATATAGGATGATGTATCGAGAGGCACACCTTTCGGTTTATATCCATAATTTCCACCGATTGCATTTTTAGTAGAAACCTGCCAAGATTGCAGACGCGAATCATAAAATAAATTCATCATTACCCCTTCAATGATTTCATTTATTAATATATTGTTTTCCGTCAAACTAGGATTATTTTTGATAAAGACGTCTTTTTTTACAGATTTAGGTGGTGAAAAACAAAGTAGTTTTTTATCGGGAAATGAAAAGATAGTGGAACGATAATAAGAATTAGTTGCATCGTCAAAGCATAAAATGTCTTTGTTGTAATTCAAAATAATATAACCAGTATTCAATGTTTGATATACTTTAGTATTTACTATTTTAGAATCAACATCCATATTTAGCTTATATGATACATATGTTTCAAAATCATTCATTTTTAGATACTTCACTATTGATTAGTATGTATTACTCTTTAACTTTTTTGTAAAATTGTATATTTGGGGGTTTTCGATTTTCTTGTATGAGAGAAAAATTATTCTAAATTATAATTTAGACATTATTATATATAATAATAGTAAATGGAGGAAGAAGACATTATCGAAATACCAAATGATGAAAACGTGAGTCGTAGCAATGAACGTGATGGCATCATTTTAGAATTGGGAGATATTATTCAATTAGAAGGAGAATCCAATCCAGACATTCATGAACAAACATTTATTATACATTATATTGACTCTCAAAAAATAAAATTAGTGAATGTATCAACACTCGAACCACATACTCTATATCTTGACACGGATGGATTGATTACCGACGAATCTATCAAAGTAATTACCATATTAAATCGTAGTGAAGAAAAGGGATATGCCAGACAAAACGGTTTATTACCCCAAGTATGGGTAGATATTCATTTTGGTGGCGAAATTCCTCTCGTGGTTACTGGAGAAATTACAAATTTAGAAGAAGATATGATTGAAGTCACTACCTTTCCAAACAAACGAGTCATATATATAAATTTCAAATATGAAGGTATTCCCGAAGATTTACCCATTGACGAATTTGTCATAAGACCCATGCCTGCGGTTATGCAAAAACTCGGTTCCTTTACCAATATGGAATCATCATGTGTAGAATCATGTGATATACCTCAACAAGAGGATGCTAAAATCGAATATATGGAAACCGGTGAATCGATTATTACGATTCCTGCATCGGCCGAGCCAAATGAAAATATACGCGATGTATTAAAAACTATGTATATTGACGCCGATGATATTTTTGATGATACCGAAGCCGAAGAATTGACACTCACCGTAGAGGTGCCCGAAAGTCAAAAGCGATATACCATTGATGCCCAAGTAAATGATATGATGGACGAATTGTTATCAAATATTCCGGACGTGAAACGCACGAAAAATGTGATGGATAAAATACATTATTTGATTCAACGATTTACCGAATTGAGACAACGTTTTTCACAATTTGATAAAAACGGTAATATCCAGGATATTAAAATAAACGGTTCAAATCACAAACCTCTCATTGAAACGATTAAACATTTCAAAAAAAATTTACAGTGGTTAATGCCGGTGGTTAAAAACAATCATAAAATATTTTACAGAAATCAACTTTTCGAACATAATATGGAATTGTTCGACCAAGAAAATATGCAAAAACAATATTATAATCGAGAGAATATAGGTGATGTGAATCGATATGAACAAATGTATAAAGGCATGAATCATCTCATGACTCCGTTTGATTCACCTATCGACAAAACTGACTTGATTGGAGAAGATATTGAAATCGCGGAAAATATAGATGCTATTGTAGAGAATTTGAGAGATTTTTATTCGAACACATTTGGACATCCTATTCCAATGAAAACACGATTTTTAATTCAACGATATAATTTAGATATTTCAACCATTGGTTCCGTTGAAAAACGCGCCGGTAAAAAAGTATATCTACGTAAACCTCTCATGGAAGGAGATAAAATGGGTGTGAAATCATTTCTTATGTTACCGGTTCCCGTTCTAAAATTTGCACATATCAATTTACCCGGTACAAATATATTGGAAAAATCGCATTTAAGCCAACATATATTTCAACAACACCGATTACTAAACAAAAATACTCAATATAACCAAGTCGTGGTTAGTGATTTAGATAGAGAAATTGAATACAATGATGACGAAAAAAAAATTGACGATAAAGATAAATCAAATATGGATAAAATCGAGTTCTTGGAAAAAATAACTCATTTTAAATTGGACGACGAACTAACTAGTGAGGAAAACAAATTCGAGAGATTTTTAAGTGTAATTATCCCTAAAACCCGGATTTTATTTAGATTAATCAAAAAAACAATCAAGGACAAATTATCCTTTGTTGATGTAGTCAAATCATTAGAACCATTTATGATTTATACCGATGATATTACATATCAACAATACAATGAAATACGATTCTTTATCAAAAATCAAATCAAATCGTATAATACAAAATACGCGGTTGATGCCCAATTATTCAACAAGTTATCCACCACCAAATACAATGTTCGTAAACCAGTAAACAAAATAGAATCTATATTTGCCGAAAAGAAAGATTATTTGGAACTATTTATCAACGCATACAAGATTAAGGAGGATGAATTGTCTAGATATAGCCCGGCCGAATTACTCATGCATATTATGACCACCGATAATGGAGTTATGTATTCAAATTTAATATCACGCATTTTACTCGATTTGGTTACACCGTCTAAACTATTGGATGGATTGAGCGTTCCTAACGTTACGGATATGGGCGATGTGGAAAAAATCAAACCGAAAGATTGTGCCCGCCGATTCTTGACCAAGAAATACAAATCGGTCAAAGAATTACAAAAAGATAATAATTCGGGAGAAATATACTACGATGAGGAATATGATGACACCCCCTACCATTTGCTCAAAAAATACGCCGATAAAAAGAAATCGATGGTAAATGAATTATTTGTCGAATTTTTAGCCGAAAACTTGATACAAAAACATGATTGTGCTCCGGCAAATGCAAAAGAATTAGCGGCCACCTTAATCGAAGGAAAAAAACAAGTGAGAGAAGGAGAATATGCTATTTTAGAATTGAAACCCGTATTACCGGCCGGTGTAGATGAATCGAAATTAACCGAAAAAGAAAGGAAAGACATCGAAATGGAAGGAGAAGTTCGGGCAAAAACCCAATACTATCGTCGTGTCAAAAATCACTGGGTTCATGATACCAGTATCGACGAAAACGCGTTTATCGATACCCAATCATTATTTTGTAATATAGACGCGAAGTGCTTTAAAAATGAAAAAAATCAACAATGTGAATCAATCAAAGAACATGCATCACACCGTCAAAAGCAATATACAAATGAATTAGATAAACGATTTAGTATTACCGTCGAAGAATTGGAAAAAGAATTAGACAAAAATATTGAATACGCTAGTCGCAATATCCAAAATATAAATCGATTGAGAGAAATACAATTATATAAGGCAAATTACATTGCATATGATTTGGGTAGAGCACGAATCGTGAATGAAACGATTGTATCGCCTTATGCCAAATTATTTGACCTCATTTTATCACAAGACGATTTTATTAAGAAACAAGACGATATTATTCGATTTGTCAACGATTATTGCCGAGAACCCATGGTGCAAGAACTGAAAGAACAACCGCGATGGTTTTATTGCAAAGAAACCAATGTGAAATTGGCGCCGATTATTGCATATGAATTGGCCTCCGCGTTCGTCGCCGGTAATTACAACGAGAAACAAGATGAATTAATTAGTATGTATGGGGTGGATGAAGGAGATACCATCTATGACAAAGATAGCGGATTTCCTATTCGCAAATTGGATTATAGCAACGATGCCGAATATGATGACGAAGGATTCAAGAAAATTACTCATGATATGATTAAAAAGGACATTGGCACAATTGTAGCAGAAGTATTGTCAAAGAAAGCGCGTATATTTGACGATGAAACGGACCAAATGGTCTATAATGTATTCAAAGCACTTTGCACAAATATGAGTATTCCTATAGAACATATAGAAGAGTTTGTCTTGAAAACTTCTCTCGAATTAATTCGAAATAAAGACGTGGTTTTAGAAGAGAATTCATATAACAAACGCGCGGCGAAACGATTAAAGGAAAAGGGAAAAACGAGCGACCCATATCCAATATATAGAAATCAAACACTTATTACTATCGTTTCGGCTGTTTTAATCGTTGGTATACAATCCAGCATTCCATCTATCAAAACCCGGCGCACATTTCCCGGATGTGTACGTTCATTCGATGGCTATCCTCTCAATGGCGGTATCGAAAACAATGAAAGTATTAAATATATTGCATGTATCATTGATTCATTAAAGATTGACCAAGACCCTTGGAAATCTCTTAAAAAAATAAATACAAATGCTCTGGAAAAACGTATACTCGATGCACTCGATGGATATATTATGAAACGTAATGATATTATTGATTTATATACCAAAAAGCGCGAGTATTTGTTATTATTACCTAGTGAAATTGTACCTACCGAATATAACTTGGTAGATAGTTGGAAAGATTTCTCGCCTCCCGCATTCAAAATATCTATTACAAAGGGATTAACCAATTTTACGGGAGAATTTAAACAAGATTTAATGGAAACCTTACGTAAAGGGCACCGGGACCAACATGGATACATTAATACATTGAAATACAAGGTCAAACTCTTTGGCCTAGGTATGATTGATAGTATTCATAAAACGGTGAAACATAAGGGCCTTTTATTGCAAACCGCGAGTCGTATTCCATTCATGGAAAACGCGTGCTGTAACGAAATAGACAAACCCGTGAATCCAATCGCCTATTTTGCCGATGCAGACCCATTGTTGTTGAATTATTTACAAAGTTCGAAGTCGTGTATTGCTCTGTTGAGAGACATCAAAGAGTTGTCAAAAGCACCTATATTGTATCATCCCGATTTCACGGGTATCATTTATCCGGTCATACCATCCGGGCATGTCGAAGATAATATTTACGCGGCATTCATACATTATTGCAAATTTGACCGACCAAATCCAATACCCGAAGAGATGAGAAGCATTTGTGGCGAAAAACCAGAGGGATATAATAAATCTTGGAATTTAGAAGAGAAGAAGGAGTTTTTGAAACGTCATGGAAAACGATATACTATCCAGGATTTATACAATTTGATGAATATTGTTGAAACGCGTAATCAAATTTATATAAAAGAAACGGCCGAAATATCCAAAATTGATATTTTGAAAGATTTGTTAGCCAATATGGATATGAAGGATTCATCTTTAATCGAATATCCGTTACGTAAACTCTTGATTGAAGTGCTCGATGCATATGTTCCTAGAAAAATGATGAAGGATAATTTGGAAGATATACGTGAACATAGTAAAGAACTATATCGATTACGCAAATATTTATCGACGACGAATGATAAATTGGTGAGTGAAATCAATAATTTTATAAATACGTTTGGCAATTCTATTTCGAATTCGAATAAAAAGGGTATAACCAATTTTTTGATGAACATTCATGAATGGAATTTCGACCGTAATATGAAAGATACTGGGTTGTATTATGACGAAGCGTTATTTACCATTACAAATTTCATGAAAAATTCAGTAGAGCATATGTCGAATGTCTATCCAAATATTATAAAAAACAAGGTTGAACCAAAACTAGTGGTATATTGGGGGGAGAATTGGAAATTATCATCGGCACATAATGCCGATATTAGCCGATTTATAGACAAACATTTGAAGGAATTAGAACAATTTAAAAACGATGAGCCATTAAACCGTTTGTTTATTGAATTACATAACCGGGTGATTGATTTGAATAATTTTATAAAACATATACCCGTAGAAAATTCAGTAGTTAAAAATGGCGAAACCTATTTCTCTCTATTTGACAAAAAAACCATCTATTTATTACATTCGTATTGCTGGTATTCCGTGATTCATGAATATATACAATGTGCTCTCGACCCTAACATTATAAATATCGATATGGTTGAAATAAAACGAACGAAGCGCCAACAAATGAAAGATTTAGAGAATATTTCGAACTTTATAGAAAGCGCTTCCTTAGACGATGAAGACAATATAGTGCAGATGGAAATACGTAATGCCGATATTCGCAAAATAAAAGAACGCGTATGCTCTCTATTGTACACCTATTTATCGATTGAAATGAAAAATAAAGAGGTGATTGACCATCCATATAATGAAATTAGTCGTAGAGTTCGAAGAGCAAAAGATGAAGAAAAGAAAATGATTACGGATTATTTAGAAGGAATGGAGGACGACGAGAGAAAAATAGAGGATATGTTGAAAAAGCACAAACAAGGCCGATGGAATGTTGGAACACAAAAAGGTGTATTTATATATGATAAAGATACCTATGACAATGAACGCGAACTAGCCCTTATACGTTTAACAAAAGATTTAGACGCGAATAAAACGGTATATACCGAAACAAGTGTAGATGCCGACGAATTACAACAATTAGAAAATGCAGAAACCGACCAGTTTTACGAGGACGAGGCAAATGGAATATCGCATTTTGGAGAGGATTATATGGACCAGGGATATTATGATGACGACGTAGAGGAGGATTTTAGCGATGATTCGTAAACATCGAAATATATGGACCCACCCCTTTGTATAAATATTTAAAATTGAATATGTAAATATTTATATCTAAAATATATAGAAAATGAATAACATAAAACAAATTGTTCGTATCCACAAAATAAATTTCGCCATTTTACTATTTTTAATAATGTTTGGACTCATTCATTATATCAAACCCGGATTTATATATAACCCAGATGGAGGATTTAGACCATTCGGCCTAGGATATCGTCATAAAACCGTTATTCCTATATGGGTCGTGGCAATTGTTCTCTCTATTTTATCTTATTTAGCCGTTTTGACATATTTGATGCATTTTTGAAATACTTTTTCATATAGTATGTATATATTTATCATATACTATAGATATATACTAATAAATCGTATCATTGACATTTATCATTTATAATTGGTCGATTAATGAACCGGTAAATATGTAATGCCACGAATGTTCTAATATAAAACCAGTTCTTAACGAATCTTCTGTTTTGGTCATTATCCAATTATAGATTTTAATGTATAATTCTTTTGGATGTCTCCTTATATTTTCTTTTTTGACATAAAATTGTGCACATCCACGTATATGTATCTTCGTATAATCTATATTTAATCCAGTTGCTTCATTAAATGAATCAAAACAATTTATATGAATGTGGTCTACATCATTATGAGGACAATATAATTCATCTTGTTGTGTTTCGTTTATATTATAATACCCATAGATAAAGTTCATGTTATTTATTTTTTCGTCAGTATTCGTTTTATGGTGCCAATGAGTCCTATGGCCGTGAACAAAAAATGTGTAATCAAACAGATTATCATAATTATCTATAATATACATTAAATATGCAGATGCTTCATTTCCTTTATTTGGAGGATAATCACGTGGTATATTTTGTTTTGATATTATTACAGTTTTATATTTTATGTTATTAACCCATTCTAAATCTTCGTTATAATGCGCAACAACGACTAATACATTTTCATTCATTCCATCTTTTACATAAATCATTATGATTATATTTTATTTGTTCAAATATTTTTAAATACTTTTGAAACGGATTGTAATTAGATATACGATTTATTCACATGAAAAATGATATTGATAATAAAATTACGCCTCTCTACAAGCTAACATATAAATGTAATTTTCCACCACACGATAATGAGGTCAATATGTATTATTTATATTCTACTATACCATAATAAAAACAATCTTATATGATTATATAACCATTATCCATGTTTTCGACCATTTCAACAATTATAACATATCCATTTATTCAGTTGTATAGTATTTTTACGCAACCACCGGGTCGTATTCGACGAAAACCGCATTATAAGAGACAAAAAACAATTATACCGGTTTGATTTTCTATTATCTTTGTCTTTATTGAAAATTATGTTTATCCATAATAACTATTTTATTCGTAATTATTATGTATAATGGAACATCCACGATTAATTGAACCTACCATGAAAAATTATTTATATAACACATTACAAAACTGTCATCATACGCGTATAAAAACATACAATACTATTTTCAATCTTGTCGTCTTTTTACTTTTTGTTTTTGTCATGGGCGGAGCATTGTATTATTGTTACAAGCAAAAACCGACACCATACGAACAATATGAAAAAATGAAGCGGGACCAAGAAATTATATTATCTAAAATAAGATATTATCAAAATGAGAGAATTGGTGCAAAACAAAATACTGCAGCCATTACTGATTTACCTACATTTTAGATACATTTGGTGATTGTAAAAATGTGTATTTTCCATAGTATATTTGTATATCCATTAGTATATAGGATATACGAATATGAATATTATTGAAGAGAAGAGAGAAAGTATCATTCGTGATAATAATACGGCTCAAGAGAAAATTACCAACTTATTAGAATTATATGACAGAAGTATTACCGAATTGCATATGAATGAACCGTTACATGGCGACCTAGATTTATCGGTTTTTCATGAATTAGGATTTGACAATATAAAAAAGATATATTTAGGAAAAGGGGAGATTACAAATATACGTAATTTTCCTAAATCTCTCTTGGTATTTGAATGCGTGGAAAATTTATTGACCGAAATTACTGGATTACCCGATGGTATTCATGAAATCAATTTTCAATATAATTATTTGAAACATGTCGATTTAGAAGGATTATCTAAATTGTTTAAGGTCAATCTCTCACATAACAAAATCGAAGCTATCGAAAACATCCCCGATAATATTGAGGAATTATATTGTGAAAACAATTATTTGAAGAGTTTAGATTTAGCAAAAACCCAAAGATTGAGAATATTACATGTCTCTCAAAATATAAATTTAATTCTGGAAAATGTTCCTAAGTCATTAGTCGATTTAAAAATGGAGGACAACCCTTTTACCGAAATTACTTATCAAGAATTACAAACGAATGACAATGAAAGTGGAGATGATGATTCAATACAGAAAAAAATCACATACAATGAGGGATTATATATGTATTTTCATTTGAAAAATAAGTATGAAACTGAAATATACGACGCAAAAAAAGCAATCATAAATAACCCCCTTTATCAGGATGAAAAAGGTGCATTTTTAAATGGAAAAAAACGCATGAAATTGGCGAAACAAATAAAACCGAAATGTATTAATTGCCAAAGACCCGTTGGAACTATTTTTTCATCAGCCGATAAACAATATACCGCCATATGTGGTGATTCCAATCCTCAAACAAAATGTCGCCTAAATATTAAAATAGAGAGAGGAGGATATAGCCACGAACAAGAATTATTGTATCTTTTTAGAGAATCCTTGGAAGATATTAAAGAGAAAATTATTTCTCAAAAATTGAATACTCTATTTAATTACATGAGTGAAACACGAGCGGCGGCTCTTTTCAAAGAAGAATTAGAAGAATACAACGCGAACAGTTCAATGTATAAAACCTTATATGAAAATTACAATCAATTACATTATGACCCTCATCGAAAAGAATTAATATTACGTAAACAAGACCATATATTTAAATTAATGGATAAAGTGCAAGCTATTTTAGATGAATATAAAAAGACGGACAATAAAGAAACATTGCGTAATGCAGTCGAAATACAAGTGAATGAACTTATTCCCGAAATGGAAAATTTGAGACGCTTGAAATATGAATGGACCGACGTAGAAATTACCGAAAAAAATACGGGTGGATTTGGTAGAAATACGATTGAAGTCAAAAATCGACTCGTTCAACGCGATATTGTTTTATCAAAAAATGATTTTACATTTGGTGGAATACCAGAGATAATCAATTTTCAATATGGGCGTAAATAATCAATCAATCTTCGCCATATCATCCGCCGTCATTTGAAACAACATTTTTGTCGCGTCCATTTGTACAATGACTTCTGCATTTGTCCATCTATTTATTTCGGCGTAATTTTGTTCAACCGTATTACGGTATAGTATGTTTAATTCATTACTTATTAGGGGAACTTTTCGTAATATTTCAGTATAGAAATTGAGTAATACATTATATTTAGCGGTTTGACTTTTAGGAATCTTTATCACGAGTTCATCCGTATTTACCCATTTCATATTCAGCATTTGTAATGCGATATATAAGGACCACGTTTGACAAAATACGTCATTCGTATCGGTTTGAGCTGGATTGGTCATTTTCACAAAATGTGTAGCGTATCCATGTAATTTAAAGAATGGTTTTACAACATTGCAGGCAATTTCGGGTTCATATATACCTGGCCCATTATTTGTGTAGGCGGGGTCAATGATGTATAATTTTTTGCGTTTGTTGTCGGCGATAAAACATTGATAATGTGTTTCATTATCGTCTTCATCTATTTGGATGTTGGATGCCGTGAATAATACGTATTTTTTTCGTTTTAATACGGTGGTGCAATAATCCAGGATTTCAATCGCCTTGTCGTCAAATGGTGGTTCGTCGTATTGTTGAAATGCATCGAATGTTCGCATTTTTTTTGCGTTTTTTATATTTGGAAATAGGGTGTTTACAATTTCATTGCGTATATTTTCCATACCCATGATTTCTCTCATTGCATAGAGGACCCATGAATATGCGATTGTTTTTTCATAATTTACGTCCTCTTTTTTTTCTGGTATTTTTGGTTTTGGCGAGGACTTAATTATTTTATTTGAGCGTAATAACATTTTGGTTGGTTTAGTATTGTATTATACTTACAATATTAAATATGTTGTTCAATTTTTTAGCAGGTATTTGCATTGGTGATTCCGTCCCAGGTGATTTTCCAATTGTTAGCCCAATATTGTTTTGCACAGGTCGAAGTCAAACCTTTAGAACCAGCCCAGGCATCGTTCGTAAAATCAATTCTATTATTTGTAGAATCGTATCCGGGTGTTTTTGTAGGAAATGAATTAGTATCATTTGTAATATCTATATCTGCATTTGAATCTGCTACATCACCATCGCTTGTATATAATGACCCTGCATTTTTTTGGTCATATGTTGGTATGGTGCAACTTTTACCGTCACTCGCTAAGACCCAATAATCAGGACAATCATTTTCAATTGGCGGAAAAGCCACTTTAGTATCTGTATATCTCATTAAAATTCCAATATAGGTAAGCATAATTATAAGAAATAATACGGCTATTGCCAACACAATCATATAAAAAAACTCCATTTATAAAGTATCATTATAAAAAAATATATTTGTAATGTCTTCTAAATATATTATTTAGGTAATCGGTGGCAAATTATTTCTATACCCACAATATACAAATGTCTTCATTAAATCCTGATAATATAAATAACGTATCTACCATTATTAATTTAGATAAATATAACGGTCGCGTCGACATTATTCAAGAGCCATCGGTTGATGCTAAATTCAAAATGCAAGAAAAAATTGCTGGTAGAAATAAAGCCACTACTTATCACGACGCTCTCACCGGAACATGGGAGCATAATGTCTTGTCGAATCTCTTTTTCTCCGCCGAAAATATTCAAATTATTCAAAACGGATTACGCGCCGGCGTATATAAAGTGTCGAATGAACAATTCGTCGTTCCTCCACAAAACATTGATAATTTGAAAATTATTATGAGGAGCACTTATTTGCAATATGCCGAACATTATCCCGACCGTATTACTGAACAAATCGAACGTCTAAATCAAATTGTATTGGATTATTGCATTCCTAATGTTTATAATGAATGTATCGCCTATGTAAAATATACCCAGGACCAGAGCACTTTAGTGATGCCATTTGAACGTCCTCTACATCATGACCGTCAATATAAGCAATTGGAATTGAAACCATATATGTAATATCTATCGCCACCCTTATTTTTACGTGTTGTTATAAAATCCTAATGGAATATATTCTTGTATTTTCCCAAGAATACCTTCATGCTTTTGAATCATAAACGGATAGAAGATATAATTGATTGGGAATTCGAAAAAATAGGAGAGCTTGCGCCTGAACCATACATATAGATTGTCTCTGCAAATTTCGTTTTTTTGAGTATTTATTTTATGGAGATGTATTAATTTAGGATAATCGTCCTTGTGACATAGTTTGTATTGAATAACTTCGCGATATTTACAATGGTTTAGACACCCGGCGTGCAATATATCACAATTGAACAAGAAACATGTTCCCGCCTTTCCATGGTAATTAACGATATTGGAATTCACGAAGGGGTAAGAGGCGTGGCTACCGGGACAAAGGGACAAGAGACACCCATTGTATTTGTATAAGATAAGTGTATAGGTAGGATATTTCGTATCGTAGATTTGTTGACTCGATGTTACATCTCTATGGAAGGTGGAGAGAGCGGTGTTATTTATTTTATAGACATAATCGATGAATACGTAATCTTTGGGTAATTTTTCCAGTGTTTTATGAATTAATTTTTCTCTGGGTTTCGAATGAATATTGAGATGATCGGGGCAATAAAATACGGTGAAACCATCTTTTTCAATCGTTCGACTCGTGGATGCTTTTACTGAGCATTCGCGATATTCAATCATGTAATATGCAATGTAGACGAATAGAATGATGAAGAATAGGATTAAAAAAAGGTTCATTATATAATTGTGTCTAAATTATTTGTCAATGCATTATGGTGACGTTTTTGATTACATTTGTAAACAATATGGTTACAAGTGTAATTTAGGAAAATGGTATAATAGATAAAAATAAATAATTTATACAATCAATATATATTGATTGTATGAGTCCACCAAAAAAACCAACAATTATTGATGTAATTGATTATGTTGCGGAGAGGGGTTACGGTAGAGAAGCAGTTAAAGTTAAAAAGAATGGAAAGCCAATACTTTCGCGAGATGCTCTCGCTTTCGAAAAAGAAAAATACTACGGTGATGTGCCAAATATGTCATTAGATACATTTCGAAGAGAACCAGACCCACGTAGAATACCTCATATGACTATTGAGCAACTTAGAATATTAAGCGATGAACTATATTTAACAAAAGACAAGGAAGAATTACCTTATTTATTTGACGATTTGAATGAGAATGGAGATTTTCCAGAAGGATTATTGAATGACCCTGTTCGTAGGATAGTCAAAGAGAACTGGGAAAAAGGTAGGCATCAATATCAACCAACCAATCTGTTTGATAATGTGATACCAATGATAGTTGCATATACATATGACTTTGATGAAGAACAAATTTCTGACTTTTATGACTGGAAATCAAAAAATGAAAGAAAATTTTTTGAAAATGTATACAGAGTTTTGATAAAACCAGAAATAAATAATCCATATCCTGGTGGCAAAAGAAGAACAACAAAGAAGAGAAAAAATAAAAATAAAAATAAAAAATCAAAACAGAAATCTTCAAAAAGAAGATGTCTTTAGCAAAATAAATATATGTTATTGTATATAGATACATGGCTTATAAAAGTATAAAAAAAGGTAAAGGAAAAAGAAAAGGAGGCAAGAAATCAAATAGAAGAACCTATAAACAAAGGGGTGGTGTCAACATGCAAATGTTGGTGATGCTTACTATTGGTATGTTGGCAACCTTGAATATAATATACCGATTACCAGATGAACAAACAAGCCATTTACGCGGTATACAAAAAACCGATAATGTTCAAGCTGGACCGTATTACCTGGGTATTGAAGATTCAAATGGTAGTGAGGTGCAAACAGTATTCGATGTGGCCCAAGCTGCATCACATTTGAGAAACGAGGTAACTAATAACTATCCACTCATTAAGAATCCCGTAGTTGTCACGGAGGAATATTTAAAAACAATAATAGAGGAAAATATTGATGGAGTAGTAGACAAAACCCGCTTAACGAATGAAGTTCTGGCAAATTTGCCCATTGATTCCGTAATAAAAGATGGAACCCATCCATCGGATACCCATTTTTATGTTATTGCGAAAGAAACGTTGAATGGTATGACAAAAAACTTAGAGAAAACAATCGGTGAGAGAAAATTGGTGCAAATTGAGGCATAATAATTCACACATCTTTAGTAAAAACGCGTAAGTTTTTTATTTATACAAAAAATATGTTTTTGTATATATATAGATAGATGGCTTATAAAAGTATAAAAAAGGGGAAAAGAAAAGGAGGTAAGAAATCAAATAGAAAAACCTATAAACAAAACGGTGGAAATAACACGCTTTCCATGATAATTATTATATTAGTGGGTTTAGGGATAATATTTCCAGTAAGTGCAAAATTTTATAATAAGGTTGTAAATAAAGAAGAAAATCAAAAAAAAATAGAAGGTTTAATTAGTAAACTTAATGAATATAAACAAAATCTTTCAAATACTAAACTTTTACCTAGTAATTTAGCAGCAGCTATTATACCTAATCCGGTACAAGCAATCGCAGGACCGGTTTCAGTAGGAAATACAGTGGATAATGTTATTAAACGCGAAGAGATAAAGGCAAATATTGCACACACCAATAATAAAATATCTATTTTAGAAGCTGAAATAAATGAAGATTATTTGTTTTTAACAGGTGAACAATTGATGTCGTTCTTACCGTATGGTATTACAAAAGATTTTGGAGCTAGTCCAGATTTTGAACCGGAGACAACAAAGGTGAATACTGAATCATCAAGTGTTTTTAATTTTCTTTCACCATCTTATGTTAGAGCACCTATTACACAAGCTAATATTGGATTACAAGATGTTTACGCAATTAACATTAAAAAATGGTTTGAATTGATTGAATCTAATATGCAGTTTGCAAATTTCGCTAACAAATTAACCATTGCAATTGAAGAAAATAATAGTGGACCTACAATTGAAGAAATTGAGGGTGGTTCAAAATTATAAAAAAATGTATATACATCAATAATTATAATGACCGTTTCTTACTTTTTAGCCACTGCCTTTTTAATTTTTACTACTCCTTTTTGTGATGAACCCGTTTCGCGTCTTTTCTTATAATTTCCATATTCCTTTTCGAATTCATCCAATTCGCACAACCACATTTTTTCCAATGTAGTTGCTGCTAAATCCGCCAACAACTTTTCGGTTTCTTCTTTTTCCTTCAAAATATTTTGCACGTTTTCTTGCGTCACCGAATCCATCGGCATTTTAATCAAATATTTATAGTCACCATCCAATACATCAAATTTACGCGCCACCATCAATTCACTTACCTGTTGCGCGTTTTTTCGGCGTAAATCGACTACACCCTCTAATGTTTCCAAAATATATCTAGCACGATTCGACAATTTCACCAACTTCTTCTGCATTTCCTTCATCAACGCTTCCTTGCGTTTTCCATAAACCGTCAATCGAACGCCATAGAAATCATCAATAATATCCTCGATTTTTGCATATTTTTTCAATTTGAATTCATGTGTAAACATATGCATATTCGTAATACTTAATGTGGTCGTCAGTTTCATCATCTTTTCCAAATCATTTACACCGGTCAAAGAATCCACTACTGCTTCCAATTCCGCCAATTTACCCTTTGGAAATACAACGGTTATATCTACTGCTAATTCAGTGCATATCGAGGTAAAATCTTTAATCGTTGGTGGTATTTTCTTACCAGCTTTGTCTACACCGCCGTCCATAAATCCTTCCAACAATGTAATATATGGCATTGTCCACGTGCCAACCGGTAATTCGGTAATACGGATTTTGTCTTCGCCAATCTTTTCATATACACCCTTGACCAAATATTTTTGGTCCGCTATTTTTCGAATCGTTCCTTTGAATCCTTCATAATAGGGAATGAATTCGCCGCCGCCATATACACTCGCGCTAAGTTTCGATTTCAAATAACGAACCACGTCCATGGGATTGTAGGCCGGAATGCTGCATGAGAATCCAGTGCCAATACCCGAAATTCCGTTTATCAATGCAAATGGAATAATGGGGGCATAAAATTCGGGTTCAACAATGGTGCCGTCATCATTAATATATTTCAATACTGCATCATCCGCTTCCGGAAATATTTTACGCGTCAATGGATTTAATTGAGTGAATATATATCTTTCTGATGCACTGTCATCGCCGCCCTGCAAAGCTGTGCCAAATTGTCCTAGTGGTTCTAGCAAGTTGATATTGTTTGATCCTACAAAATTCTGGGCCATGTTGACGATAGCGCCATTCAAACTGGCTTCGCCGTGATGATATGCACTATGCTCTGATACATATCCGGAAAATTGGGCGACTTTGATTTCACTTGTCAATTTGCGTTTGAACGCCGAATACAAAATTTTGCGAAGAGATATCTTCAAACCGTCCATCATATTTGGTATGGAGCGGGCACAATCGTAAGTGCTGAAATGAATCATTTCTCGGTTCATAAAATCCTCGTATTTTACCATCGGCACCGACGTGTCTAAATAGGCATCTTTCTCATAATTTTCTAACCACGTTTTACGGTCATCCGCCCGTTTTTTATTGAAGATTTTGTCGATTGTGTCATCACTCGTTTGGCCATTGTATGCAAAATTCACAATCTTTTTATTGGCGAAATATTCTTTGAATTCGGCAGATGTTGACGTGCCCAAACCCTTAAAATACTTGATGGTCCACCCATCGCTGTTTCCGCCCATTTTTTGTTTCCAAGATTGGTATTCACCTTCATTGTAAAATACGACCACTTGAGCCCCCTTTTTCGCGCGTAAAATGGGGGTATTCATAAATGAGATAAAACCGGGTATATGAATAAGTGATGCCCATTCACTGTGGAATAGATTGATACATAATCCTTTGATATGATGTCCATCCAAATCCTGGTCCGTCATAATCATTATCTTACCGTATCGTAAGTGTTGGAATACGTCATTGATTGTTTTATATTCGCGTCCAGTTTCTAATCCCAATATTTTCTTGATATCGGTAATTTCTTTGTTTTCCGCGATTTTCTTCACTTGTTCTCCGCGAACATTTAGCAATTTTCCTTTCAGTGGATAAATACCAATTGTATTGCGGTCATCCGCCGATAATCCGGAAACAATACCTGACATAGCACTCAATCCCTCACATAAAATGAGAATACAATCTTTAGATTGCGCGGTTCCACTATGATTCGCGTCGATGAAATTTGCAATACCACGAATCGTTTTCGTTTTGGACCCATCCGTTTTTTTGGCCAATCGGTTTTCTTTGGCTTCGGTCAGAGAACAGGCAGTATCCATCACACCCATTTTAGCAATTTTCTCAATGAATGCATCGCTCACTTGGCAAGTCGAGCCGAATTTGGTGGAAGGTGTATTCATGAAATCTTTGGTTTGACTGTCGAAAGATGGGTTTTCAATATCACATCTTAAGAATAGGATAAGTTGTTCTTTGATGGAATTTGCATTCACCTTGACCTTCTTCTTTTTCTCGATATAATCACACAATTTACGTATGATTTGACCGCTAATATAATCGACGTGTTTACCGCCCTTGAATGTGCAAATACCGTTGACAAATGATATTTGGACAAATTCTTGGGTAGGAGAAAGAGCTACGGCATATTCCCAGCGTTCGTCCGGCATTTCATATACACGTTTCGATTCATCTTTTCCGCCAATATACAAATCGATGTATTGTTGGAAATTTTTCACCGGTATAGTTGTGCCATTGTATTGAATTTTTACTTTTTTTACCGAATGGTCAGTGACCGCGCCGATATCATATATACGTTTCTTCAAGAGTGCCAACATATCTGGAGTAAGTCCATGAATTCCTAATCGGCGATAATCAGGTTTAAACGATACTTTGGTATATGGTTTAGAAGAAGTTGTTTTCGTAATAACCGGTGGCGATATTTTGTCCAAATTATTGTGAAATTCTTGCACATATTTCAGGCCGCGGGTATGGTCAATCGTTTCAATACGGCCATAAGTGGACCATATTAAAACTAATTTGAAACCGAAACCGTTTTTACCGCCGACAATCTTTTTTTCGTCCTTGTCATAATTGGTGGAAGTGCGTAAATGTCCAAATATCATTTCCGGAATCCACATATTATTTTCGGGATGTTTTGCAATATCAATACCATTCCCATCGTTGGTCATAGTAATGGTGCCATCCATTGCGATTTCGGTATCAATATAGGTCACAAATTTTTTATCCAATAGCGAAGAATGAATCATACGAATGACATGGTCGCGACAATTCACGATACCTTCATCAAATAGTTTGTATAAACCGGGAATATATTCAATGTGTTTTAGGTAAATCTTTTGGCTAGCATCGTCATATACCCACATTTCGGCATCGACATTTTCAACCGAGCCAATATAGGTATCCGGATTATCCAAAATATGTTGTTTATCGGTTTTTTGTTGATATTGTTTAGCGAGATTGGTTGTCATTTTAGATAGAATAGATAGTATTTTGTTTATTGTATATTGCATGCCGTTTTAATCAATTTTTTGCAAATGCATTTTATGTCGGTATATTATAGAAAATATGCGTGTCTCTATGATAAACGATATTGGTAAATATTGTGCGTGTCAAGCGGCAATGAAAATTCAATATACTAAATTAACGACTTCTACAAATGACCCTAAAATGAGTAAAAAAATGAAATATGCTTCTTATGTGAATACTACCAAAACGACTACTATTCCATATAGTTCTGTAAATAACTGGTATGGCTAAAGTTTTAGTAGAAATGGCTAAAGTTTTCGATGGGAAGAACTAAATATTTAGGAAAATCAATATTTGGTAATATATTTTTTTATGCAGTATATTATATATAATATGAAACGTCCAGTTCGAGGAGAAGATGGTAAATATCACGTTCACGGTAAATCATACCCTGAATTATTTGGCTCTAGAGCCCAAGTATGGAATGGAACCGCATATAAAACAAGTGGTGGATTAACTCGTTCACATTTAATGATGAACAAATGGGGCAGAATTGTATCTCAAAGTAAACATCGCACTGCCAAAAAAGAAAAGCGATTACAATCATATGGATTTTTCGCCAAAAAAGGTAAATTTGGTTATGTAAAGAAGAGTGTCAAGAAGAGACGTTCTGTAAAAAAAGGTGGTGATGAACAACACGAACAAAACCAAAACCAGAACCAAAACCAGAACCAAAATTAAGTTGTTTTGTAAATAATAATATACAAATAAAAAGTATTGTATATTATTATGAATGTATGACCCCAAATTGTCCACGATAGAAGACGACCACTATGTATATGATAAACAAAAATATTATTTATTTTTCCCCTATGATTGGGTGCAAAACATGTTTCCGGGCACCGGACCAAAGATGTGTGAAAAATGTGTTTTACATGGTTCAAAGAAAGGTGTATTTATAGGTTATTGTTACGATTGTGCAAACTATGTATATGATTGCAAACGCGGGCATGGATTTGAAAATGGACAAGAAGATGTAGATATGGTAAATAAAGAAACATCGGCGAATTTTACGTATCTAAAATATACAAAACATATGAACATCGCGAATGACCCTACTGCAAATATTGGTATACAGAGGTCGAATTCGTTTTCACTCAAAACAATCAGTAAGGAAAGTGATGAAATGATTGAAGCCGTTCGACGTAGCAATTCACTTACTAGCACAAATAGTGAATTATCATTTCCAAGTCGAGGTAATTCGATAGATTATGAGTAATCGGTGCCTTATCCGTTCCTTATCCGTTCCTTATCCGTTCCTTATCCGTTCCTTATCCATTCGCTCGAAATAAATTTATCATCTATTACATATTCGCTCAAATGTTCAAATATGTATTTTTCAAAATATGATTTACTCACAATATGATAATGCACATTGGACTCTCCCGAAAAATATTTACAATACATAACATATGCATCATAAATAGAAATGTTTAGGGCTGGTGAACTACATCTTTCCGTTAGCTCCGGTGTCCTATATTTCTCCTTCATATTCTCCAATGCAATTTGTATATCCATTTGCTTGTCCCACATCGACGACCGTATTTTATAAATAAATTTATCGTTTTCAATTTCAGCATACGGAAAATAGTGAGCAATGAGACCAAGTATTTCTTTACTATTCATACAAGACAAACTCTCATTTTTCTGTAAACACCATTTTTTGAATAATATGCATATTTCATCTATTTCAAATTCCATATCATTCTCACATTCATCATATTGTATAGTATCTTCCCAAAAAGCAATGAATTTTTGTATTTCGGGACGTTTGCTAGAAACAAGTATAAAAACGTCAGTCACTTCAATATATCGTTGGTCTAACTTTTGAATCAACAATTGTTTCAAAGTGTTTTGGAACATAATCATTGGCAAATTTTTATTATCTAAATAGTTTTTCCACAAATACTGCATATTTTTCCACGAAATTTGGGGTTCACCTGTATTATCTCCCGCGTCATGCACGTGTAAAAATTCGCTTATAAAATTGTCAACCAATTGTTCCGGTTGAATATTTTTCAAATAAAACACTTTATGAATGAGAGAAGGTTCATTACTCGAATTAATGATATAATCATCCGAGTTACCATAACGTATGGAATAATGACACGCGACACATATAATATCTAATAATGAGTTCGTCAATAATGTGTTCCATACATTGTCATTTTTAATACAATCATTTATATTTACCAGACGACAATTACCGTATTCATGTTCATGATATTTATGACGAAACGTTTGTGATAAATTTGCACCAATGACCATTTGACATATATTATTTAATTCAAGTAAAAACCGTTTCGCGTTTGATGTTATGAAATGGACATTTTCCGTATTTTTTTTGAATATATTATCGCCTAAAATAGTGAGGAAATATTTGGCCTCCGCTTTTTTAGAAAATAAAGCGGGATATAATATATCTAAGACGTGTTGGATAGTAGCCGATTCCGGAACAGATTTCAAGAGATTGTTTTCCTTGATGCGTTTCATTATATATATTTTCGTCTTCTGTTTCCACGATAACAATTGTCTATCCCTACTAATAGAGGATAATACGTTATATATGAGGTCTTCTTCCTTATACAAATGATAATGTATACCGTCGTAATAAAAATAATTTTCAGTAGATGGAATATAAAAATATTGGTTATTTGTCAAAAAGGTTTGAATAAATGTATCTTGCTCAATGGTCAATTCTTCAATACGTTGTTGCCTCTGTTCATGATTTTTTTGCATATTTTCTAAAATGGTAGGCAGTTGTTCCGTAATATAATGATATGTTCGATTCGTCATGTAGGCGTCATTGGCATATTTCTCATATATGGCTCTTATCACATTGATTGATTTATCTACCGTTGATTCTTCTTCCGTCATAATATGTTTTATGGAAATAATGTTTATATGGTTTATATACATTATTTATGCTCATTGTCTTTGCCTATAAGACGTCTATGCTTCCTTTTCTTTTTTGGGTAAAACACGTTTCGAAAATGAATGATATGCACCTTCCAACGTTTCTTCATGTACATAGGGTATCTCATTTTCTTGACAAAATTTCTTCACGATTGGAGCAATGACGGGATAATTTTGATTGCTCATATTTGGAAATAAATGGTGTTCAATTTGGTAATTGATTCCACCAAATATCATTCCCCACCATTTTTCATCATTCAAGAAATTACCGGAATTGCATATTTGTCGTTTGGCCCAATCTGGTCCATTATAATTGTTTTCATGCGTTTCAACCAAATCGTGATTCGGGAAAACATTTACATAATAAAGTAAATTAATATTTGTGAGATATATTAGCGCCGGTAAGAACCCAATACTATACAAAAACATAAATTTAAATAAAATGATGGAAGCATCGTAAGTTGTATAATAAATATTGTTTGGGTATTCGAGATATGCTCGTCTCGCGTATAAAAAGCTTTGTAATGTATGTTGCGCCGGAGCAATTGTGAAAATAAAATGATTTATATATTGTTGTATGTGTGGATTAAAATTACTTATATTCATAATGTTTGCATAGTCATAGAGAGTTTTATCGGGGTCCTTTGCACCCCCCGTAAATGAATGATGTAATATGATATGATGCATCGTCCATAACGAATGATTCCATACCGTCCATGCTTGGGTAGCGGCAGATACAATGTTATTGATGACTGGATTTTCAGTGACCGCGTAATGAGATGCATCGTGTAATACATTGAATAATAGTGATATTTCTATAGTGCTAGCAAACATCACTAATATACATTTTACAAATGTGTTATATTGACAAAACGTCAATCTATAAACGAATGATAGGTATAAATAGAACATAAATATGACATATATATACCAATATGGTTGGGCTTTAATCGATTCGCGGTCGGGGAATATTTCTTTTATTTTTTCAATGAGTTTGTGGTAAGTAGTGAAATCGTTTGCATATGGGTCCACGACGACGGTATCGTCATCCGCCTTGATTTCGTATTTGTCTAACGATTGTTTGATTGCCGCCATATCCGAAAACGCGTGATATGATTCAAATAGGGGGGTGCAATCTTCTAGCCCTTTTGTTTTTTCAATAATTTCGGCACCGCCCGGGTGCCTATTGGCAAAGGTGGTTAAATCGTATTGTTTTCCGTAAATATACCACATATTTGGTTATATGGTACGTCATTATCTTTTTATATATTTGTAATAAATATAAAATTATGACAAACGAATGATTTATTGTCTATCTAAATTTACCACCAAAAATGTCCCTTTTTGTTTAAAATAATTTATGTATCTTATATACAATGGGTAATTTATAGAAGAAAATCCAAAATTGAATCTATCCAATGTATTTAGTTGATTTGTTTCATATTCTATTGTTGTAAATGGAAGATACAATGTAAGTAATGATGTATCTGCATTCAAAATTTTGAAATTATGGTATAAAACCAAATAATATTGATATAATATATAGTCAAAATGGTTCCAATTAATATTATCATAATTAACTTTATCAAAGAAATCTGGTAGATGTTCTTTTTTATAAACAGGTAAGTTGGACCACCATATATATAAAGTATAATTATCAGTTTCTTTTTTTAGTATTTCTTGATGCTCTTTCGAAAATATATTATTTGATATATTCATGATATCTATCAACATACCGTTATCCGTTTTTTCACCATAAACGATTTTATTTTTAAATATATCGTTTATTTTATTATTTACATTAGATGATACAAAATTTTCCAATACAATCGACGATTCCGAATCACATACTATAAAATAATCATAACAACTATTAATTAAATATTTTAATCCATAAAACTTTTTGAATGTGATTATAGAATCTCTATCATATGATTCAGTCATTATAATTGGTTTTATTTTATCTTTTTCTCTAAATATATCATAATGTTCTATACCTGAAAATACAATGTGTATGTCTATAGTTTTATAAATTGGTTCAATAAATTCATACACATAATCATAGTGTTCTGGTATGGATGGGATTATAAAAGTAACATTATGTATTCTGTTTATAGAACTTTCTGGGGCGTTTCTATCAATATTCATTATATTATATGAAAATAATATTTTTTCTTTTTATATTTGTTGTAAATATAAAATTGAAAAATATTTTTATTAGCCATTGTATACACAACAAATTACACCTACAAAATGACACAAGTTTTACAAAATTTACCAACGCTCTTTATTAGTAACATTGGCAAGAATACCACTAAGGAAGCAGTATGGAATACAATTTCCAATCTGGGGTTTGGAATTATTAGTAATGTTCGTATAAATGCACGTGCCGATAATAAAAACGCGACGGCTATTGTATATTACGAATATTGGAATATGGACCAAACAGAATACATTCGTCGTATGTTGGCATCGAATAAAACATTGAATATTTCGTATGATTATGACTCGTCTCCTTGGATAGTATCTCAATATGATGATACACTGACATACGGACCTCCACCAATGTTACCGAATGGTATCAAACATCGTAAAATAAAAATGGATACTCGTTGTTATGCACCCAAAAAAGCAGTGCGTGAAAAGACATGTAGAGTTGAAGAACTCGGTCTGCGTAAGAATTTATTTCCATTCCCCGATTTAGATTGAAATAATTTATACGTATGATATATAGATATATAATAAAAATGGGTTATGTCGAATTCAGTAATCCCGTATCTACTACACCCAAAATCATTATCAAAAACAAAAATACAATGAAAATGCCATTATTTAGTAATAATTCACAGGTATATTACAAACCAAAAAGTTTAGCCGCTGGCGGGGTTGGAACCGTTCGTAATGTCGGTAGCAAATCACGTAGAATATGATTTGTTTTTACACCTTTTATGCATCTTCAAATTCATAAATTGCCTTTATCATATCAACTAATTCTTTTATAGTATTTTTCAAATCTTTAATTTCATTTTTCATTTCAGTAATTTCACTTTCGATTGATATTGGTTTTTTATTTTTGTTATTTTTTTTTGGATTATTATTTTGTCTTTTTTCTATTGTTTGTCTAATACATTCATGATCTAATTTTGTATGTTTCATTATTTCTTCCATAGAAATATTTTTCAAATACATTTTGTAGGCGATTTCTCGGCGTCGTGAATTAATGCCTCCTATAGTTCTGTTATGTGTTTGCGAGATTGTTTCTATATGTATATTATTATTTAATTCTTCTAACAGTAATGTTTCTTCCTCATCAGTCCATTTTTGACCCATATTAGAAGGATATTCTTTTTCTGTATTTTGTATCTTTACCATATTCATAAAACTATTCATTATTTATTATGTGTAAATACGTGTAATCTTCATATAATTATTCGTAATTATATGAAATCGCGGAACTAAATTGCAACTACACTAGGTATCTCCGTGGATTTATGATATTCATTGGTGCTATCCACTATAGACGCCTTTAAATATTTTACAATAATTGGACTCGTATGTAATAATTCTTCGGCAGGCATTACGGCGAACCATTGGTATTTTGTGCGTCTCAATAGTTCGTCGGCTGGTATATAAATACCGTATACTGATGGAGACAAATCTAAAAATTCCTCTTCCATCAAGTTTTCTAGTAAAATAGGTTTACGTTTTTGACTTTTTACGCCAATTAATTCACCTCCCACTAATTCCATTTTTTGTATAATGATTTCGTCCATTAACCAATGCGATGCTTTTCCCAAGAAATCTGGTTCGCTACTGAAATGGCCTGTTTGTTCATTTTTCTTCAAATATTCAATGAATTCTTTAATGGATTGGCTATTTTTAGGAGCACCCATCATGGTAATATCCGGCATGAATAAACGTTTATAATTTTCTTTTGCTAAATTCACGGTGCGGTTCACATTTTCACATACAAATGGCATACCGTTAGCAATACCAGTATCATATAATGATTTCAAATTTTTCAAACAAAGGAATGAATTTGGGACGAACATTCCCCCGTAATAATAAATTAATTGCAACATGCCAATGTGACGATAATGTGATTTATGTGGTTCGGCCACTGTAGCTAAATCTATATCCCATGAAGGAATAAGTTTACTAAATGTTTCATCGTCGATTAAGCAAATATTGAAATCATCCCCACAATGATTAATAATTGTTTTGATGGTAAGATGAATATACGGTTGATTCATATCGGTCGAATTACGAGATTGGAATGATTTCCATTTACGCGAGTTTACTTCATACTTGGAATGAATCCAGAGTTTTGGTTTATTAAATCCATAAAGGGGAGAATCATTTAACAAATATTTTTTAATCAACTCATATTCGTCGTTTGTTTCGAATGATTGCTTTATTTTAGGTGCAATATAACTCATTACAATTACTATACCTAAAACGGCTAAAATTTGATATGGATTTTTTGAACTAAACATTTATATATAGTAAGAATCTATTTTTTTACATAGAATTCAATAATAGATAAAATATTCGATATTATATTCGGAATCATTATATCGTATTTGAGAGGAAAACAATACACTGTTGTTTTTACATATTTGTCGGACAATATTGATAAAGGAATTATAGGTAAATTTGCGTTCTATGTAGAATTGTTTCGATGCATGATAATATTCCTTTATTTTATTACAAAACGATATATGATATTCATGAAAAATGATTTTGCGATAGGCATTCAAATCAATCAAATAATATTTATCGGTCTTTAAACAAACAGGTTCTAATAATTCGTGTAGTATTTCGATTGGAACCTGACTTTTAAAAATTTGTTTCAACATTCTTCTTATATATTTTGTTTATTTTTATATAGATTTATATAGATTTTTGGTTTTTTTCTAAATATTATTTTAGGGGGTTTTTTATTTTTAGAGCGTTTATCGCGAAATACAACCTTTGTTTTTACGTGTTTTTCGATTTGATTTTTTATTACGAAAAATACTACATTTTATTTGTTTACCACCTAGTGTTTTTTTTCTTTTTGTGCCACCATTTGGAGATAATTTACGTTTTTTACGTTTACTGCTTACAACATAACTCTTTGATTTATTCGATGCCAATAAACTTCTATTTAATTGACGAATTACTCTTTCATTTTCTGCAATTGCGTCATCATGCCGAAGAATATGATTATAAAATATCAAGTCATCTTTGTCATGAAATCTAAATGTAGAACAAGTTAAATCTACAATAATAAATTCTTTTATATTCAATTCATCATTCATATAGTTTATTATTCCACTTAAAAATACTATTTTTTTTTCTTCTTCTTTTTCATCGTCTACAATATAATAAATATAGCCCTTTTTATCTTGATACTCAATTACTTTGTCATATATATCAATCGTTTTGGGAAAAAACAATATAGTCATTTTTGATAATAGATTATTTTCGGGTAATATTAAATTAATTTTCATATCATAGAAACCAATATTATCGTCGCCATCTAAATTTCGTGAAAATTCTTTTTCGTAGTATGATTGCCCTAGTGAACCATCTATTTTTTGAAATGTATTCATTTGTCCCTGCCTAACTTTTTTTACAAATGACTTCTCTATATCGTCGTATTCTTCTATAACAAATCTTTCATTTTTTTTTCAGTGATTTCAACTAAATCTTTCACTAACATTTCAATGCTTCGTTCATCACGCATATACTTTTGTATATTAATACATACTTGGTTTACATCATGAGTATAAGCATTATTTACTACACCTAAAGGGGCAGTTTCAAGTTTATGTAACTTAATTCCGGATGGGAGTTTTTTCATTTCTATACCTATATCTTCTACCATATCAATTCCAGTTCCAGTTACATTTTCGATAAATCTGTATTTACCATGTGTAGCAATTACTATGGTCGGTAAAATTGGTTTATCTGATTTACTTATTAACAATTGCAATAACTCCATTGACTATTTCTTTTATTATAACAGTATAAAATAATTGTATTATACCTATAAAATTTGTGCCAAACTATTTGTAAATAGTGCTAATTCAATGACATCCTCGTGCACATTATGAAAAATGGTAATATATTTACATAAATAAGGAATTACCCGATATTTCTCTTCTTCATTCATAACATTTGTAATTTTCACAAACGTAAAAAAATAATCCAATATATCAATCACGGAATAACCATAATCGTGTATATGATACAATATCTTGATCGCATTGGCCAAATTACCCCCTCTTAATTCAATAATATATTCTTCGAATTTTTCAAAATTTAATGTGCTACATAGCCGTTTACAATCCTCCAATTCTATCGGCTCTCCAATGATGTAAATTTTTTCTAAATTATTTATGACACGGCGGATAGAATGATTTGAAATATAAATTAAATATTCCTGTGCATCTGCACTAATTTGCATTTTCTCTTCTGTAACAATACGATTTATTAGAGATTTGAATTGGGATAAACTAGGTGGTGGTAATTTTATGATATGAATTCGCGATTGAATGCTCTCAATAACCTTTTGTATGTTCGTGCAGGATGATATGAAATTCACATTGTTTTTATATTTATCAATGTAATTTCGAAATACTTGTTGGCTCTGTTCATTAATCGTATCTATATCGTCAACAATAATCAGTTTTTTCTTGCCAAATATACTACTTGTTGATTTACAGAAGGTCTTCATTTCATTTCGAAAAAAATTAATACCCTGCTCTTTCAAATTTGTAATGTATAATATATTGTTTTCAGGAAAATTCGCATCTTTTGATAATCCGTAATACTCTCGGATAATTGTATATAGAAGCGTCGTTTTTCCGGAACTCGTATTGCCTATAAAAAGCAAATTGAGATCATCCAATTGCAATAAAGTATTAAATACGGATATTATTTTAGTGTCTTCAAAAAAATCATTAATATAATACGGTTTGTATTTAGAAATAAAGGTATTCATTCTTTTGTATTTGTAAGAATAGGAAAATAGTATTTATATTTATACAAAAAAAATATATAAAATAGTATTCAGTATTTTACATATTTATGCCAAAAGAAACTTATTATGATATATTGGGTGTCTCGAAAGATGCGAATGAAACCGAAATAAAAAAAGCATATCGCTCTCTTTCTCTCAAATACCATCCCGATAGAAATACTGGAGAGGATGCTACCGAAAAATTTCAACGAATAAATCAAGCATATGAAACATTAAGTGACCCTGATAAAAGAAAGGAATATGATTGCGAGCTCAATGGAACTCCATTTGGTCATTTCGGTATGCCTGGTGGTCCATTTACTCATATGAACACTATGGATGAGTTTTCTGATATAAATCAATTGTTTAACATGATGTTCAATGGTGGACCTGCTGGAATGGGTGGAATGGGTGGAATGCCAGGTATACGAATATTTCATAGTGGCGGTGGTGGTCCACCGCAAATGTTTCAACAATTTCATAAACCTAGTCCAGTTGTAAAAAATATATCGATTTCTTTGAAACAAGCATATGACGGAAGCGATATTCAAGTAGAATATGAGAGATTTGTTGTAAATAATAATATTAAATATACAGAGATGCAAACGATATGTGTAAGTTTACATAAAGGAGCACATGATGGTGAAACAATAGTCATCGAAGGAGAAGGAAATAGTATTAATGATGTGGTAAAAGGAGACGTTAAATTGACTATACGAATTCAAGATCACCCAACATTTAAACGTTCGAATAACGATTTGGTTTAT
>Ga0214917_10000809_pt1 | contig 40758 bp, 36 predicted proteins | sample LL_1208_BB_MetaG_FD_177983 | JGI IMG/M metagenome (GOLD analysis project Ga0214917, IMG submission 177983) | Freshwater microbial communities from Lake Lanier, Atlanta, Georgia, United States - LL_1208_BB | ecosystem: Environmental > Aquatic > Freshwater > Lake | place: USA: Georgia | collected... | reverse complement strand
CAAATAATTCGTTTTGCAGAACTATCGGGAACGGAGATTCCAGGCGCCATTCGAGCGCGCTTCGAAGCAGTTGCTGACAATCCACTTGAAGTACAGAAAGTAGGAGTGGAGGTTGCAACAAGGCTCTGTCAAGAGCTTCTGGATAGCGGCGTCACTTCTCTTCACTTTTTTACCCTTAATTCTTCGCCGGCAACGAGAGAAGTTGTGGAGAATCTAGGAATTCGCCCATGAATCGCAGAGAGTATCTTTATAAATGGTCAGCGCTCCACGGATTTGAAGCCGGTAGTGAAGTTGCGGGAATTGCCCGTGGCTACTTGTCGCTAAATTATTTTCTTGTCAAACCTTTTGTGCTGCTCCGGATTTCTCCCCATGTAGTAACACTTCTTGGACCGCTTAGCGCCGCAAGTGCATTATATGTTGAGAGCAATGCGCTTAAAGCCCTACTTATCTTAATCTCACTAATAGTTGATGGATTTGATGGGGCAGTCGCAGTGATACTCGAAAAAGCGTCAGCAATTGGTGGAGTCTGGGATGGAATTGTTGATCGCGTTACAGAGCTCCTATGGATTGGCGCTCTCTATTACGCGGGAATCTCTCCAGCGCTTCTTCTTGCGATTTGGGTAGTGGTAGCAACTCAGGAGTATGGGCGAGCAAAACTCAACCATCTTTTAGGTGCAAAGACTGGAGTTCTAGGGGTAGTGACGATATGTGAACGCCCAGTCAGAGGCTTACTTGTTGCTTGGGGTTTTCTAGGTCAAATCTTTTTCGCAGAGACTCTTCTTTGGATCTCAATTATGTGGCTGGCGATGCAGAGCGTTGCAATAATGCAATTTATCCTCGCTGCAAAGAAGTTATTGCATCAGCCACAATCTCACCACTAATTCCCACCAGTGGAACGCCACCTCCGGGATGTGCAGAGCCACCAACTAGATATAAACCTTTTATTGGTGATCTATTTGAAGCGCGATTAAAGGCAGCGTTGGCGCCATTACTGGATTTCCCATAGATGGCGCCACCGGGCGCATTAAAGAGGCTTTCGATATCTGCTGGCGAACGATAAATAATTTTTTCAATTCGCGCTTTATCGAGTAATCCGCGATCCACTAAAAGATTGATGAGATGTTCGCTATAGCGCTGCGCGACTTCAGGGGCGAGCCAATCAAAACCGTCACCACTAGTACTGTGGCGAGGAGCATTGACTAGAACAAACCACGATTCATGATCTGCTGACGGTGACATTGTTAAATCTTGTGGCGAACAGATGTACAGCGTTGGATCTACAATCGGGGTTTGTGATTTAAATAGTGAATTAAATTCAGCATCGTAATCAGCTGGAAAAGAGACGGTGTGATGTTTTTGTTCGTCGTTTCTTCCAGTTAAGGCTAAAAGCAGATAGAAACCAGAGAATGAAGGAGTGGCTCGATTAAGTTTCTTCCGCTCATTTTTTGTTTTTCGGTGAGGGGAGAGTAATTTTTCATATGTGATTTGGGCATCAACATTGCTGATTACGTAGTTTGCAAAATATGTTTTCCCATTATTCAACGTAATGCCGGTTACTTCTGAGCCTGCAGTGGTAATCGAGCGCACATCGCTATTGAGGTGTATTTCGATACCGAGGGATTGTGCTCTCCGCTCTAAAGCAGTCGTTAATTGACCAATTCCACCTTCGATATGCCACGCGCCAAAAACCTGCTCGATATAGGCGATGGTCAGTAACACCGCGGGGGCCTGTCGCGGATCTGAGCCGGTGTAGGTCGCATACCGATCAATTAATGTGACTAGTTCTGGAGTATTTAGATAGCGCTTAGCCATATCGCGGAGCGATGTAAATGGTGCGATGGTTTTTAGGCTCGAAAGAAATCCTGGCCTACGAAGTAAGGGTAGAAAGCCGCGGAGTTCAGATTCGACAAAAGGCTCTCGAGAAACATCCCACATAGCAGCGGCGCGATCCATCAACGCGCTCCACTCTCTAGCGCTCTCTTCTCCAAAAGTCTGCGCTATCGCCTCAACAACTCCAGCTCGAGAAGCATTCGGAAGGGTAAGGCGTTTTCCGCTCGCAAAGTGGTAATCAAAGGCTGGATCTACCGGTCGCAGCGTTAACTCACTCTCTAGTGGAGCGCCAGTTTTGAGAAAGAGATCGCGATATACGGCAGGAAGCGTTAAGAGAGACGGTCCAGTATCAAATGAGTGGCCATCAAATTCTTCGACTCGACATTTTCCACCAACGTGGGCGGAGCGCTCAAAGAGGTGCACGCGAAAACCTTGCTTGGCAAGTCTAATAGCAGCGCTTAAACCACCAAGACCACCACCAATAACAATTACAGAGTCATCAGGTGTTGTTTTAGATCTCTGATTCATAACGCTCGCGATTTCCATTCCAAACGATTTTTTCGCTTTAGCCACCACGAGCGAAGGATCAAATAACAGAGAACTGCGATTGCAATGGGATGGAATAGAGCGCTCGTTAGAGATGATTGGCTACGCAGCGCTGCCATTATTCGAGAGACAAGTGCGCACAATAGGAGTGAGATGCCCCACTGCCAACCAAGTAGCGCGATGAATAATGGAAATACATATAGTGAGAAGAGAAAGATGATGACAAGGAGTGAGCCAGAGAAAGAGCCGAAGGCAGACCAGAGTGATTTAGAGTATCCATTTCGCAACTCATCCCATGAGCGATACATGCGGCACTCTGCGACGCGACTGCCATCAATGACGTTTCCGTGAAAGCCGCTTCGTTTCATCTGCCGAGCGAGGTGAATATCGTCGAGAACTTCTTCATGGATTGCTTTATGGCCACCTGAAGTGAAGTATGCATCTGTCTCAAGAATTAGAAATTGACCATTGGCGGCAGTGAGTTCAGGTCGTAGAGATTTCTCTGCGATTCGCAACGGTAGCGTGGTGATCCAACTCCACTGGAGAAGTGGTTGGATTAACCATTCGGAAATAGTTTTTGCGCTCTGCTTTGGGTAGGGCGAGATAAATTTCCATCGATACTTTGCAAGTGCATTAATAGATCTGGCTACTGCATAGGGTTGCAATCTGACATCGGCATCGATGAAAACTAGGTATTTCGGATCAGTCCCACCTATGGCGGCGTTCGCTAATTGCCAACAGGCAAAGTTCTTTCCCGTCCATCCTTCCGGAAGTTCTGCACCGTAACGTAACGAGAGAATTTTATAGTTATCGAGAAAACTTTTCACGATCTGGTTTGTGTCATCCGTCGAAGAATCATCTAAGACAGTTACAGTGAAATTTTCTAAATTGGACTGAGCGAGGACTTTCTCCAAACAGGCGCCGATATTTAGCGCCTCGTTTCGCGCTGGGATCAGAATGGCAACGCGTTCGCGTATCACCTCTTTATTTCCTGGCCGTCGCAGTAGTAAGCCATTGATTATCGAGTGGAGCGCAAGGAATAGAGCAATGATAAAAAGTATGGAAGTCACTGTTGATTTATCCAACGTTTAAATAGATAGGGAATGAGGAAGATTCCAAAGGAAAGGCCACCCACGAGAGCGACTCCTGGACGTGAGAAGAAGAAGATGTTGCCGACCACACCAGAGAACCAAGTCCAGATCAATAGTGAATCGCCCGCGCTGGTGTTCACGCCATTCTTTCTCCGTTCACGGGGGAGGAGCAGTTGAAGTAGCGCCATGAGAAGAATTCCGGAGAGCAGCCAACCAAAGGTATTTGAAAGCGGTATCTCAGGTTGGAATGGTACGTGTGGTGAGGTATCACTCCATCTCCACTTTCCGGCGCTAACCATTTGCGGATCGAGAAAAAGATCCCATGACATCAGGGCAAAGCCACCGACAACTACAGTCCATCGTGGCGAAAGCGCTCTAGCGGCAATCAATATTGGGTGGGTGAGCATCATCCAGGCGAAGGGAACTACCAGGGGGATGCTAAATAAAAAAGCGCCAAGTGAAATGTCATACGAGTAGCTGCCAAAAGGCCAACCTGTGCTTACTCCGATATGTTCAATAGCTAAGCCGAAAATAAAGGTTATGAGAAAGTATCGAACGAAATAAGTGCTGCCATGGGAGAGGTAAGCACTTATCAATGTGGCAATGGCTGCGGCATATACGGTGCCAATGGTGATCAGCCGGAGCGCTTCTCCCTCTAATAATGGGTAGGAGATTTGAAAGCCAACCGCCACCGCCAGTGATCCCCAGAGAAGGATCTTTTCGAGTCGGCTAGCTCCACGGCGCTCACGACGACGTGGAGTGTAATTACGAATGGACACAGAGTTAGTCTGCCGTATTATTTAAGGTGATTCCATTAATTGAGCCTGAAACCGCTACCACTGAGAATCTGGCAAAAAGCTCTTCGCTATACCAACCAATCTCCTTTGTTGCTTCGATAGCCTGATTATGGGCGGGAGATTTATAGGCAAAATCTCGGAGGGATTTACCATCGCGCCAGATTGAGAAGGTGCCCTGCAGACCAATCGGCGCCTCGCCAATTCCAATGGCGGCAATTAACCCAGGGGCGTTGTCTAGCGCGGTAATAACCGGTGGTACGGCGCGCCAAAAAATCAGGTTCTTGCGCCATTTAATCCGAGCTCGGGTAATGGCCGCGATTGCAAGTGGCTCACTCTTTATCTCTGAAGGAGAGTGGCGTGAAAGAAATGGTTCGCGCTCTGCCCACTTGCCATGTGATGAGAGAGTTTCTAAATCAAAGATTGCGCTTTCGATTGAACTGCTATTCCAACGTTTAACGATTTGTGATGCCTTCACTTCGTTGACCGCTAATTCATCGCCCACCACAAGCAAACCCCACTGCCATAAATCAGCATCTCGGGGAGTAAACGTTTCACCCTTGCCGGTGCCTAAGAGTTTATAAAAAGATATTCCAGCAAGGCGTCGGAGATAGAGTCGGTCAAGAGCCATTCGCAGGAATGCGATGGGAATAAATCGCGTTTTAATTCGCCAGATGAAGAGCGTGATTCTCATAATCGAACAAGATGGCTGATTTCAGCAACCACTTCATTTGGGCTATCCCACATTGGTGCGTGGCCAGTCTCTTTCAGAATTACCCAACGAGTATGCGCGGGAACCAATGAGCGCTCCTGGCAAGTATTGGCCGGAAGTGCGCGGTCTTTTTCGCCAAAGAGAACTGTTAGAGGAATTGAGGAATCGATAGGCGTATCAAATCTTTTATCAAGGAATGCATCCCATGCTGAGTAGTAGCCATCAGATTGCGCCATTGCGATAGTTGCATCGAGCATGGTTTCGTAACTTATTTCTCGCCACCGAGGAGATACGCGTGAGAATCCAAGTTGGCGTGCCGGTGTAAGCCTGAGTGCGACATGGGCAAATTTTGAGGTTCGATCAGCAATACGTTTTGCGGCGTCAGTTCCTGGCACTCGGAAGAAGAAGGGGTGTAACCAGAGCCCAGCTGGCGCTATCGCGCAAACTGATTTCACATGTTTAGGGAAATGCGCCGCTAATTCCAATGAGATCCATCCGCCTAATGAATTTCCAACTATGTGTGCTCGCCCTATTCCCTCTCTGGCCATCTCTTCGCTCAGATGCGCTGCTAGAGAACGCGGATCCATTGCAACTCTTGGGTCAAGTGGGTTTCCGCCATGGCCGGGAAGTAAGCAGGTGATAACTTCACCAAGTTCTTGCAGGGCGGGAATTATTGGCTTCCACACTGTATTGGCTGAACCCATTCCATGAATGAGCAATATCGGCGCATCGAGCGTTGATGAGCCCCTATTGCCACTAGTAGAAAAGGGGGCGAAGCGTTGGAACTTTACGGCCACTTGGTGATTCTCTCGCAGAAAGCTACTGCTTTGCCACCGCTATTACTTCACCACCAGTGATGGCGACCAATTCTACAAAAGTAGTGGGAAAAACCGCATAGGGATGGCCAGCGGCAGCCCAAATAACTTTATACTCTTCAAGCGCGCTATCTATATAAGTAGATAGCGCCTCGGTATGCCCTACGGGAGCAACCCCACCGATTGCAAAGCCGGTGGCAGTTCGGACTAAATCGGCATCTGCTCGATCAAGTTTGGCTACGTTAATAGTTCTGGCGACGAGTTCGGTATCTACTCGATGGCGACCTGAGGTGAGAATTAAAATCGCTTTACCTGCAACGGAAAAGATAAGCGACGAACAAATTTGCCCCACTTGTACTCCGAGAGCATCCGCCGCCTCACGAGCGCTACGCGCAGAATCGGCCAAGATTTTTACTTCGCCTTTTACGCCTAATTCCTGTAGCCGTGCTTGAACCCGAATAACGCTGGGGTGCTTTGCAACGTTTTCGTTCACAGCAAAAGACTACTTGAGGAACCCGTCTTGCTGCGCTTGTCGATAAAGATCAGTTTTGGTGGGCAGATTGATGCCGACCTTGGTGTATTTCTTCCGTGCACGCTGGATGTACTCAGAGGCCGTGCTACGTGAGATGTTCATCGCTCGCGCGACTGCATCGAGTTTCATCCCCGATGCATAGAGTGAGAGCGCTTGTTGTTCTTGTTTGGAGAGTTCCACGGTCATTGTTTCATCAGAGAGAAGTGCAATCGCGATATCTGGGCTCATATATTGATCACCCTTAAGAGTTGCAGAAATCGCATCGCCTAACGCTTCAGGTTCAGCATTCTTGCTGACATATGCGGCCGCACCAATTCTTAACGCTTGACGCACCACTTGTGGCTTGGCAAGTGCACTCACAATAATTACTTTGATTTCTTGGGCGAGAAGCGCCTTTATATTTTCTAACGAATCGCTTCCTTCACCTAGGTCCAAATCCAAGATTGCAATGGAGAATTTCTCGCGTTCATGCAGAGAGAGGCATTCATTTATTGAAGCGCCTTTATAACTGATATCAATGTCGGGCGAATGACGGACAAGAGTATGGGCTAGCGCTTCCCGCATCATGGGATGGTCTTCCAAGATCGCCAATTTCGCAAAAGGCTTACTCATTCTGGCGCCTTTCCTAAAAGAAAAATCGCAAAATATAAACTCCTGCAGAGTATCAGGTTATCAAGAGTAACGCGTACTCTTGAGACATTGCCAATTAGTTACAGCTTCACAATCTCCCACCGAGGAGGTGATTTGAAATTTATCGTTCTTTGGAAAGCCATGCACTTATTCGCCTGCGGCGATCGCTAATACTGGTTGCAATAAGTTATGGATATTTTTTAGTTGCATTTGGAATTTCACGCAGATCGGAAACTATTCCAACTTTTACAGAATTACTAGCAATCTTTGCCGGAATTATTTCACTTGTTGGATTTTATTTCTCAAGAAAAATTTATGGTCTTTGGATTATGATCTCGGGATTAACTCTGTATGTCATCTACGTAGTTTTTGATCCACAAGTAGAAGAGCCTTGGATGCAATTAAGTGTGCTCTGCGCTATCGTTTCAATATCTGTTGCTTATATGAGTAACCAGGAACGTTACTGGAAAAACGTATTCTTAATATCCGTCATAGCACTCTTCAATTTCTGGTCTTATTTTACTGGCGCTAATAGCTTGCTTGCCTCGGGCAGCTTTTTAGGGAGAGGTTCAATTAGTAGTTTCATGGTTTTTACGACTGGAATTTTTGTCGTTATTGGTTGGCGGAAAATGCTTGCTAATGCCGAAACTTCAGATCAAAGAGTTCAAACACTCATGGAAAAGTTAGACAAATTGCAAAAGTCACAAGAGAAGCAGAAAAATTGGCACCATTTAGTTGTAAGGATTCATGAAACTACATTAAATACACTTCGATCCCTTATAGCGATGCGAGAAGTTGAAATTGAGACCCTTAAAGACGAGCTTAAAGCTTCTGTGAAGAAAAATCAATCTTCAATCTCAAGGGCTCAAGAAACTCGAGCAGGTTCTGTGATTAGTGCTATCCGCTCAGGAATTGATTCAGCAAATTTTGAAAAGAAAATTAAAATAATTTCTAAAGGTGTAAACCTCCACTTAGAGAGCGATGTTTTCGATGCGGTTGAGAGAATTGTTCGCGAATCGCTCAGAAATGCAACGACACATGGGAACGCTGATTTTGTCGAAGTTCACTGGCGAACCGTTTCAGAGCCTCAAGGGACTATTGGTGAGAGAGAACGAGGTATTCTTTTTCTTGAAATTTCAGATGATGGTGAATCACGTACACAACTGACGCAAGTTGGAATCGGCACCCATTTAGTGATGGCCAGTTCAGTTGAGCAACTTGGTGGTAAATTTGAATTAATTGAAGCTTCTGAAAGAGGGCGCGTCATTCGCGTCGAGCTACCTACCTCCGTTAGCACTAATAGATTTGAGTTTGAACTAGTAAAGCCAACGAGTGCAATAGAGCTGGGTAAGTACATGGCGCTACTCACGCTATTTGGCCCGGCAATGACCGGAATCATCTTTTTCCCGTTGCTGGGAATTTGGTGGGAAGGTCAACTTCTCACCCAAATTCTCGGCTTCATTGCACAAATAACTCTCTTTTACATTTCGTTTGTCAAGATGAAAAGAATGGGATGGTTGGCAAGTACTTCTCTTGCTGTACTTCTCCTATTGTCTCTCAAGTTGATTAATGTCGGCCCATTGACTTGCACCTCGGCACAACCAATTCAATGGATATTCAATATAACTGTTTACGGTTTATTTATCATAATGCTTGGGGGAAAGTGGCAAATAACTGCAGTTTCGTACCCGATATTTCTATATTTGGCGAGAGATTTCAGCCCACTAGTTCCAAACTCTTGCAATTTTATTTTTGCCTTTCCCCTAATTAATACTTTGATGTCTTTTCTCTTTGTATGGATTGTGTTTTATATTGTGTATAAATCATTAGAAACTGTTGAGAATTCACAACTTAAAAGAATTGGAGAAACGACCGATATAATTGAAAATCTTGAAGGTCGAGATCGCGCCTATCAGCGTGTTTTGGAATTAGATGAACGTGCTCAAGATTTGTTTATTACCATTTCGGAAAAAAGTGGGAAGTTGCAAAATGAAGACATTTTGTCGCTTCGAAAGTTAGACTCAGAGTTGCGCGCACAGCTTCAGATAGAACCGATGATAAGCAATGGTTTAACACTATTAGCGAGTGATTTTATATCGAAAGCAGTTTCTTCAAATCGTTGGCTAGAGGTTAAATCAATCCATGGAGATGTAGATGAGAGAGCTATTCCAGAAGAATTAAGGGAGAAATTTTTTGATTTTGCTCGGGATATTTCAAGTGGTTCAACTATTCATGTCGTGGTTGGGCCAGAAGATGCGCACCTCTCACTCACCTGTAAAGGAGTCCCTCCAGAGTCCCTCTCGGCGTTTAAGGAGAGTGCCGATATTTTAAGTGAGAGCGAGTTAAAAGTTCTGATAACCGATCAATCCCAGGAAAATCACTATGTAGTCACGATTTCTCGACCGAGAGATAGAAGTCGGATCTCTCCATCTTAGTGAGAGCTAGAGAAAAACAGTTTCTATGAAGGTAAAGAGCCCGACTACTAAGAGCAGGCCGGCAAAACCACGTTCTAAACTTTTTGATTTCAAACGCGTACCTTTTTCGGCTGCAAACCAAGCGACAATAACTGCGCTAATTAATATGACTACCGGGATTTTCCAATCGACCTTTCCCCACGTGTCATAGCGAACGAGAAAGGCAGTGCTGCTATTAAGGAGCATCACGATTAAACCGGTGCCAGCGGCAACATGGGCTGAGACTCCGAAAGCGAGAATGAGTGTTGGCACGACCAAGAATGCGCCGCCAACTCCAAAGAAGCCTGCGATAAAACCAATTAAGGTTCCCATAATTGGTAACACAATCGGATGGCGCTCTTTCGGCTGAATCTCACCTTGATAGGAGCGCACCCACATACTGATGGACGCACTTAAGATGACGACCGAAATCCCGGCAAGTAAGATGAAATCAGAAGCGCTCTTTGATGCTATTGCGCCAATGAAATTTCCGACGAGACCAATCGACCACAGGATGAAGGCTCGTTGATAGGCAATTTGTCCGGCTTTGGCCCTAGCCCTAGCGCTCACCGCTGCTGCGGCGATAACTATGACTAGAGATGCCGTCGTCGCTTGTAGTGCAGAGAATTTAAAGATGTAAACCAATGCGGGAACAGCCAATATCGCTCCGCCGGTGCCGACCAATCCGAGCGCTGTTCCCATAATGGAGCCAAGAAGGATTGCGAATAGGACTTCCACCATGTGGCAAATACTAACTCAAGAGCCACGATTGATTCTCCAATCGTCGCTTTTGAGCTCCGTTTTACTAGTTTTTGAAAAGCGAGATATCGCCAAGACCAGCGCCGAGATCTCCACCATTTGCCACGATAGCAAAAATGATGAGAGCAGCGCCTGCCATGGAAAGGTTCTTGAAGAAAGCAACAGTTTCATTCATCTTCTGATTTGCATCATCGATAGTCCAGAAGTTATGCATCATGAATGCGGAAACGACAAGGAATGCCGCTAAAAGTAGCGCGCCAAGGTCAGCCCAGAAGCCAAGAACCACAGAGATTCCACCAACAAGAATCATCACACCACTCAAGGGCACTGCTATTTTTGCGGCAGGAACTCTCTTGAATTGCGCATATCCTGTCATCGCTTCACGTTGTGAAAAGTGTGCAAAGCCTGAATTGATAAAGATGAGTGCGAACAAGATTCGCCCCACTATGAAAATAATATCCATGGAACTCCTTAATAGTAGGTGATCTTACCTAAGAAAAGAGTAAAGCAAAGAAGTTGAAATTTCAACTAACTAGAAATGGCGTGTTTTCACTATTTGCAATTATTTTGCGATTATCTTGCAACTATCGAGCAATCCAGCCACCATCGACGGTCACCACTGACCCCGAGATGTAGTTAGCCCCACTTCCCGATAAAAAAACTGCACTACCCACGATATCTTCGGAAACACCCCATCGCCCGATAGGTATCCGTGAAGTTACTTCAGGCATTCGAACTGGATCGTTGCGAAGGGCGGTGTTGTGATCAGTGGCGATATATCCCGGAGCTATCGCATTTACATTGACTCCAAGTGATGACCATTCATTTGACAGAGATTTAGTAAGCCCGACTATTGCATGCTTGCTTGCCACATAGGGCGGTATTTTCAGTCCACCTTGAAATGAAAGAATCGAGGCGATAAAAATAATTCGTCCACTCCCATTTGTTATCATGTGATTGCCGAATCCTTGCGCAAGAATAAATTGGGAATTTACATTGATCTCCATGACGCGATCCCATTCATCTAGTGGAATCTCGGCAGCAGGAAAGCGAGCAGTTACTCCTGCATTATTAATAAGAATATCGACGCGATTAACCTTCTCCAGTACGCGCTCTGTGAATGCCTTACTCTCACTGCGAACGCTCAAGTCAGCCGCAACTGCCGTGAAAGTGCGACCTAAGGTGCGGACCGCTTGAGCGATCTCTTCGCCATCGTTCATCTGGCGACTTGTGCCAACGATATCGGCACCAGCTTGCGCTAGACCGAGAGCAATTGCCGCGCCAATTCCTCGATTAGCGCCCGTTACTACTGCAGTTTTCCCTGAGAGATCTCCGATATTCATTTGCTACCCATCTCTTAGATTAGTCGGTATCCCGTTGGACATTTTGGCTTACTTCCGGTGACAATCTTCTTGAGTTTACCCTTGATGCAAGTGATGGAGTTCTTCTTGGTTGGGCTTGCAGGTTTGGCGGCCGGCGCTGGTTGCACCGTTGTCGTAGCAGGTGCAGCTATTTTCTCTTGAGTGAGTTTCACCTTTAATTTGGGAGAGGAGAAGGTAAATCCATACTTTCCAAGAGTAATCCACTCACCGCTGGCATCATTGCGCTCAGCGATTTGTTCCGTGGCAACTATCTCTTCACCATTGGCGGTAATTACGGAGATGCTCGCCTTGATTGGTGCATTACTAAAGTTATAGAGGCACTGCGCGACATCTTTTCGCATCACAAGGTCGTATGTTCCTCGAAAGAGCGTCTTCCCATCTTTCTCAAAGTGCGGGCCAGCTACCTGGTAGATGAGAGCCTGTTCTTTCTGATCAAATTGCGGCGGCCCTGCTGATGTAATCATCGCATTGCTAGTGACCATTCCGGTTACCCGCTTCTCTTTATAGCGAGAGTTACCTGAGTCGTAGCAACTACTCGAATTGTTCATCTCAGATGGAGCCAGATTTCTAATACTCCACACACCGGGAGCAACTGTGGCTTTATCTCCAGTGAGCGGCATCCAATAATTGAGCCACGTAATTGCAGTATCGACGCCACCTGTATTTAGTGGATTAGGAATACGGACTTCAGTAGCCGGGCTTGTTGAATTATCGAATAGACCGGAACTAGGCGCTGAATCCCAATTCTTTGCCTTCCATTCCGAGAAGTTTGCCGGCATATTCTTCAGCGGTAGAAATTCCCAAATCTGTGGAACGCGCACCGGCGTGGCGGTCAACTCCCATCGTTCACCACCTGGAATGGTAGAGATTGAGACATCGGGTTTTTGCACTCGACCAAAGAGCCAACCATTGGTGGAAGATCTCAAACGGAGCGCTACTTGAAATTTGATTCCAGAGGGAAATGCGCGCTTATTCATGCAGAATGAATCTTCTTCAACGGTACAGGTACTAAAGGGGCTTTTTTGAAGTGCGGCTGTCTCTTCATTCTCGTAGTAGTACCAACGACCTTTTTGAAATTGTCCTGATCGAGTAGCAGGTACGTAATCAACTGCTTCAATTGTTATTTGAATGTTATTGGGAGTGAATTTTCCATATTGCTGCCCAGGGCGATGTTCGCCTTCTGGCGTTGCGCCAGTCATCGCCACTGAAAGTAAGTAGCGGTTACCACCAGGATGTTCTGCTCCTGGAATGGTAAAAACTAGAGATTGACCCGGTCCTACTAAATTTCGCGAGGCATCAACTTTATATGGCGAAAGGGATGGTGTTGGTTGAATTGAATCTAAAGTTGCAGGTAAATCCCCGCCACTTTCTTTCTTTGCAAGAAATTTCTCGACGCAATCAAAATCATTCTCATTCTGACAGAGTGGGAGAAAGGTGCTGTAGTAAAGCGATGTCGCGTCATCGCATTTAACATCTTCCACAGAGGTGCAGGTGCGGATTTTAAATTTTCCACGTGGATCATTTGGATAGCGGGCAAAGAGCGCTGACTCCATAAACCCGCCCGTGGTTCCCTTAAACATCACTCCGGTATTAAGTAGCGAGGTTTCTGTTGGTGGCTGAGCCAGTTCATCTTCTATCTCCGCACCCATCTCCGCACCAAGAGATCCAGGGGCGCCAGCTGCCAGCAGCGCCCAGAGCGTAGAGGCGATAAGTGCCCGCTTTAGCCATCTAGCGTGCGCCGGCGACTGGTTCATGGGGTGAGCATAAGTCAGGGGGTTGCCCCCTGTCTGTGGCGCCAGCTAGGGTGGTTATTCGAACATTTGTTCGAATAACTATCTCGAATAACTATTTGGAGGCGCTGGTGGAGTTCACGCATCTACATGTGGCCAGTGGTTACTCCTTTAAATATGGGACCGCTCTTCCTGAAGCGCTCGTTGCTCGCGCCGCTGAGTTAGAGATGTCAACGCTTGCACTGACTGATCGGGTTGAGTTGGGCGCTCTTGCTGGAGCGATTCGCTTTACCCAAGCATGCGCCAAGAAGAGCATTAAGCCGATTCTCGGCGGCGACTTTCTCATCGCACCGCCATTAACTCTTCGGCGGCCATCTACAACTCGATCGGCAACTCAACCACCACCAGTAAAAGGTGGCGCAGCGGTAGAGAAGAAATTTCCTCGCGCCACTCTTCTTGCCACTCCTGCAGGATGGCGAAATTTCATCCGTCTCATCTCAGCAACAGAAGAAGGTCTACTCACTAAGGAAAATCTTCTTCAGTACGGAAAAGGTTTAATCCTCTTACTCGGCCCCGACTCTGATGTTGGTCGCCACCTTCTCACCAACCGCGCTGATCTTGCAGAGCAAGCCTTTAATCAATGGAGCGAATTTTTTCCGCGCGATTTGATAACGATTGAAACAGTTTCTCATCGCGTTCCTGGAATAGCGAAGTGGTCAACACATCACGGAGCCAAGATGCTCCTCTTTGGTCGAATGCTCAAAGCGCCCGTTCTCTTAAGTAATAACGTTCGAATGCTCCAGGCGAGCGATGCGCCAGTAGCCGAAGTGCTCGATGCAATTCGCAAACTTGTCCCACTCTCATCACGCCATATCGAAAACAGTACCGATCAGGCATATCTCAAAAGTAGCGCAGAGATGTTTCAGATTGCTCGCGAGATTGCTCAAAGCGCTGGCGAAAAAAATGAATATCAACTCCTTGCAACAACGCTCGAATGGGCGCAACGTTGCGAACTCTCCCCAACGCGCGATATCGGCTTAGGGGGAGTACATCTTCCGGAGCCCGATGTAGTTGGCCTCTCTTCATATAGCGAGATGGCTCATCACTTAAAGGCGCGCTGCGAGGTCCGGTTAACTTCGCGATATTTCGGTGAGAAATTAACTCTGGCAACGGAGCGGCTCCATCAAGAGTTACAAACAGTTAATGCCCTTGGGTACGAGGCCTATTTTCTTGCTGTCGCCGATATCGTCGATAGCGCTCGCCGTTCTAGCATTCGCGTCGCCGCGCGCGGTAGCGGCGCCGGTTCACTTATCTGTCATCTCCTTGGTATTTCAGGAGTTGATCCACTTGAACATGGTTTATTAATGGAGCGATTCTGCTCCACTCTTCGCACCGATCTTCCTGATATTGATATTGATGTTGAGTCAGCTCGACGACTTGAAATCTACGATCAAGTTTTCGCTCGCTATAACCCAACTGGATCATGGCCACATGGCCCAGCGCGCTCAACAACAGTTGCGATGGTGGAGACATATCGCGCTCGCCATGCCATTCGCGATGTTGGCGCAGCTCTTGCCCTGCCTCATGAAGAAATTGATGCGCTAGCAAAGTCGCTCCCACATATTCGAGCAAAGAACATCACCAATGCGCTTCGCGATCTCCCTGAACTTCGCCATATTTCCATCAATGCACCTATGGGAAAGGCGATTGCTCTCGCTCAACAACTCGATAAGTTACCGCGACATCTTTCGATGCATCCATGCGCAGTAATCCTTGCCGATAGCGCGCTCCTTGATCGTATGCCCAGCCAGATAGGCGCTTCGGGTTATCCAATGTCGCAGTGGGATAAAGATGATGTCGAGAGCGTGGGGTTACTTAAACTCGACATTCTTGGTGTGCGGATGCAATCAGCGATGGCGCATGCGCTCCACGAGATAAAGCGAGTTGATCAAAAGAGCATCCCGCTCGACGATATTCCTCTCAATGATCCAGAAACATTTACTCTTATTCGCTCGACAAAAACTCTTGGCATTTTTCAGATTGAAAGCCCTGGGCAGCGCGAACTAATCGGAAAGTTTGCGCCAGAGGTTTTTAACGATCTGATTATTGATATCTCTCTCTTCCGTCCAGGGCCAGTAAAGAGCGACATGATCACTCCATTCCTCAACGCCAGACAAGGGTGGCGCAAACCGCACCTCATTCATCCTTCACTTTACGAGATTCTCGCCGAGACTGAAGGGGTTGTTGTCTTTCACGAACAAGTTATTCGAATCATCGCGACAATTGCCGATATCTCACTTGCAAAAGCCGAGTCATACCGCCGCTTACTCAACGACCCTGAAGGTGGCCTCGAGTTTTATTCATGGTTTGCTAAACGCGCTAGTGAGCGTGGCTACTCCGGCGAGGTTATTGCGCAGGTAAGTGATGTGCTTCGCGCCTTTGCATCTTTTGGATTTTGTAAAGCACATGCTGCTGCCTTTGCGCTTCCCACCTATCAATCGGCATGGCTTAAAACCCATTACCCAGCCCATTTCATCGCTGGCTTACTTACCCATGATCCTGGGATGTATCCCAAGCGCCTTCTTCTTGATGAGGCGCGGCAACTAGGGGTTCTCTTACTCCCACTATCAATTAATAGTTCAGAGGGCGAATATAAAGTGGAGCAGATAGAAAGTAGTTACGGAATTCGCTTAGCGCTCTCTGATATCTCTGGCATCAACGAGAGAGAGATAGCAGAGATTATCTCTGGTCGACCTTTTATCGATCTTGCTGATTTTGTTTACCGAGCTCGCATCTCGCAACCAATTGTTGAACATCTCATCCTTCTTGGCGCCTTTGATGAACTCCATCCCACCATCAACAGACGCGATCTCTTATTGCACTATGCAGAGATTGATCGATGGAGTGGGCCATCCTCTGGTCAGATAGCGCTGCCACTCCTCTCAGGTAGGAGCGCTAATAAAGTTGCTGGAGTTGATGAAGGCGCGCTAGTACTCACCAGCAGCGGTCTGCCAGCGCTCACTGAAAGTGAGAAAGTTCGTAACGAAATTTCACTTCTTGGCCTTGATGTTAGCCATCACCTCATCGATTTTTATCACGACCTCTTACGTGAACTTGGCGTTGTGCAGGCTGCTGACCTTCTTCGTTACCGCTCCAAGACCCCACTTCTTGTCGCTGGCGTTAAGGTCGCGCTCCAGAGCCCACCTGTTCGATCTGGGCGGCGCGTCATCTTTATTACTCTCGATGATGGAACAGGATGTAGCGATGCGACCTTCTTCGAGGGTACCCAAATACACTCAGGAAGAACTCTCTATCGTTCGCGCTTACTCCTTGTTCAGGGAGTTCTCCGTCGAACTGGCCCCCGTGGCGTCTCTATCATCGCGAACTGCGCGTGGGATTTAGCCGAGCTCCATGTCCGTTGGCGCGAGAGCGGAGATATCGCAGCTCTTCGAGATGAGATGGATACTCTTATTAATATAAGTAAGCGAAAAGGGGAGAGCGCCAGTGCCTGATATCAAGCCAAGCACGATTCTCCATGTCGATATGGATGCCTTTTTCGCTTCGGTAGAAGAGGCAGATAATCCAGAGTTACGCGGTAAGGCTGTTGTTGTTGGCGCAGGTCCACGCGCAGTAGTTACCTCAGCTAATTACATTGCGCGAGAGTGTGGTATTCGCGCTGCAATGCCCGTTGCTCACGCGCGCAGGCTCGCCCCACACGCAATATTTCTACCTAATCGACATCATCGATATGGCGAAGTCTCTGCCGAAGTAATGAAAATATTTGATGACTTCTCACCATTGGTCGAACCACTCTCGCTCGACGAGGCATTTATTGATGTCTCCGGTGCGACAAAGTTAATTGGAAGCGCTCGAGAAATTGGCACGCAGATCAGAACTCGAATTACAAGCGAATTGAAGATCACCTGTTCGGTTGGTATTTCAACAACAAAGTTAATTGCAAAACTTGCCTCGGGGCGTTGTAAACCAGATGGCCTTCTTGAGATTGTCAATACTCGAGTCCTGGATTTTCTCCACCCGCTTCCCGTTCGAGAGCTATGGGGAGTTGGTCCAAAGACTGCTGATGTGCTTACCAAACTTGGGCTACAGACGATTGGAGATATTGCACATACGCCACGCGCGACGCTCATTCGCGCGCTAGGTCATGGGCAAGGAGAGAGTCTTTATGAGTTGGCGTGGGGGCGCGATCTGCGAGCGGTTGAGGAGAGCGTCAGCGAGAAAAGCATTGGCGCAGAGGAGACTTTTGCTCGCGACATTGACGATAACGAAGAGATACTTGCAGAGCTCCTTCGAGTAACAGAGCGAGTAGCCCGACGCCTTCGCGATCAGCAATTGGTCACTCGCACTATTTCCATCAAAATACGCTTCAGTGATTTCACGACTATCTCTCGCTCTAAATCAATTGACTTGCCTACATCAAGTACTCAAGAGATTTATGAACAAGCTCGCCGCCTCTTCTCCGCGCTTGGTTTGGTCCGCGCGCGAGTGCGTTTAGTGGGGGTGCGGTTAGAAAACCTTGAGAGCGATGAAGGGTTGGTCGAACAGCTCACGCTCGGCTCCCGAGAAAAAGGTTGGCGCCACGTCGATAAGGCCTTGGATTTGGCTAGAAGGCGCTTTGGTGGTGGGGCGCTAAAGCCTGCTCGACTTCTCGGTGCCCGAGAGGAGGCTACCCGAGAGGATCAATAGTCCACCTAGGCGAGCAAGCCCTAATGGCTCTACTGGGCTAAGATTTTTGGTAACCAGGCGGAGGTACCTCTGACCCAGTGCTAGACCAGGTATGAACCAGAGAGGAAGAGCGGGAGTGCAATGCCACTATCGGAACACGAAGAGCGATTACTAGCTCAGATGGAGGCTGCGTTATCGCAAGAAGACCCAAAGTTGGTCTCTGCGCTCTCTCAAAGGAAAGTTAAGCGCTCACCGATTCTCAGTCTTTCACTTGTTGCGTTGGGATTTGTAACGCTTTTCATTGGTCTTATCATGCAAGTAGTAATTGCTGGAGTTATTGGTTTTGTGATTGCACTTGCTGGTCTTTATCGATTAATCACGAAATCTCGATCGGCTATTAATGGGATGAAAGTTCCACGACAAAAGCGCGGCAATCGTTTTAATAGCATGTTGGAAGAGCGCTGGGAGCGCCGTCAGTTTGGCGACGACCAACAGTGATTCATTGCCTCAGAACCCCTCTGACTCCTTAGCAAACCTGCTTCATCATCGTGATCTCCGAGGAAACAAATACACCTCTGGACGACTACTAGTTGATGCTGGTTCAACGCGCTATCCGGGAGCTGCCGTGTTGGCAGTTGGCGGCGCACGTCGTGGTGGTGCAGGTTACATTAATTACCTCGCTCGCGAAGCACTTCCAACAGAGCTAATTCTCCGCGCTTACCCCGATGTTGTTCCACTCAATCCACTAACTGATTTTGAAGTGATCGAAAAGTGCGCAACAGTTCTTATTGGACCAGGGTCACCTGCTGCTACCGAACTTCCCAATGTTGCCCGGCTCATTGTTGATGGTGGTGCTCTGCTCCTTCTCGGTAAAACGCCATCGAAAGGCGATCAAATTCTGGTTTACACGCCACATGAAGGCGAAGCGAAAAAAATGGGCTTTGATACTTCAGATCGAGAGAAGTGTGCGCTATCCCTGGCAAAAAGTTTCAATGGCATTGCGCTTCTGAAAGGATTTGAATCGATCGTGGCAACACCTAGTGGGATTCTTCACATCGACCAGATAGGTGGGTCAGAACTTTCTACAGCTGGAACTGGCGATGTACTTGCAGGATTAATTGCATCAATGATTGCTTCACATCAACCAACAACCATTGATTCAGCAGCCACTATTGTTGTAAATGCACTCACGATTTTTACTAGCGCTGCGCAATCAGCTATCACCCATCGAGCACCTTTAGTCGCAACTGATTTACTCGATGAGATACCGCGCCAATTAGCTAGTGATACAACTATTTAGAAAATAGTTACACCTTCGGGCCGGGGAGAAACTTTCCCCGGAAGAAGGTCAGCGGTTGGGAAATTCCATCGGTGAACGAGAGAACTTCTCCCACGATAATTACATGGTCGCCTGCCTCATGTTGTGCCGTCGTACGAGCGGTGAAATAAGTTTCTGCGCAGGCAAGCGCGAGCGCTGGGTGCTCTGCAGTGGGGGCAATTACCTCAAGTCCAGCAAAGCGATCTACTACAGGTGCGGTAAAGCGATGGACCAACTCCTCTTGGCCGGCATCTACAAAGTGAACTGCCCAATTTTTTGCCTCTCGCCAAAGCGGGAATGAGGAGATTTTTTTATCTACGCACCATGAGACCAATATCGGATCGAGCGAGACCGATGTCAGTGAGTTGCAGACAATTCCCACCCGCTCGCCATCGACCTCCGCGGTCACAATCGCGATACCCGTAATCCATCCACTCATCAGATTTCTAAAGGAGCGGGGGTTAATTGCGGGGGTTGTCATTTTGCTAACGGTACGGGCACTTCGCCCGTTTCACAGAATTGGAAACGTTCCGCCGGCGGGCAGAGGGCGGGTTGGCGGCGGGTGAGTGGTGAGTGGGTAGGGCGGGAGAGGGAGGGGGGAGGGTGGTTGACTGTGGGGAAATGTGGAGTAAAGTGGGGGATAGAACCTTGGGGAAGGGGGCAAAAAGCGCATGTTTCTTGGCACGTATCAGCCCCGCCTCGATGAAAAAGGGCGCCTCATCCTTCCCGCTAGATTCCGCGATGATCTCGCAGCCGGCCTTGTCATTACTAAGGGACAAGAGCGTTGCCTCTATGTCTGGCCAGCGCAGGAATTTGCGACCCTTACTGAGGCGATGCGCCAAGCGCCAGTCACTGCAAAATCTGCACGCGATTACATGCGTGTGATGTTTGCCGGTGCACATGATGAGATTCCCGATAAGCAAGGTCGCGTGACAATTCCGCAATCGCTCCGAAGTTATGCAGCGCTAGAAAAAGAGTGCGTAGTAATTGGTGCAAATACTCGAGTTGAAATTTGGGATCTTCAATCGTGGGAGAGCTACCTCGCAGATCGCGAGAAGAGTTTTGCTGATGTGTCTGAGGAGGTTTTTCCTGGTCTCTTTTAGCCCCTGATTTTCGGTCACTGCCGCACCGAGTATCGACGCCCCTTCCCCGGCGCCGATCGATCCGTCCGGCGGCGGTGTCCAAGAGCCAGGGTCTAGTTAGTTAATAAAAAGGAAAACACATCAAAAGAGCAAGTCAAAGAGATGAAAGAGGGGAAGGTGATGAAAGTGACAGCAAACGAACATATTCCGGTCGCGCTGGAGCGAACGATCGAATTACTTGCTCCAGCACTTTCAGTTTCTTCACCTTACTTAATTGATGCGACGATTGGACTTGGTGGGCATACTGAAGCGTTGCTTGAGAAGTTTCCTGCCTTGCATGTAATTGGAATTGATAGAGATAAAAGTGCATTAGAGAAAGCCACAACTCGACTTGCTCGCTTTGGTAGCCGCGCAACGGTTGTACATGCACTTTATGATCACCTTTCCCAGGTGGCCAACAACCAAGGTGTTTCCGAAGTTCATGGAATCCTTTTTGATTTGGGTGTTTCATCGATGCAACTTGATCAAAGCAATCGTGGATTTGCTTACTCTCTTGAAGCTCCACTTGATATGCGGATGGATCAAAGCACAGGGGTTAGCGCAGGCGAGGTCATTAATAGCTATTCCCATGAAGAGCTAACCCGAATCATTCGTGAATATGGCGAAGAGAAATTTGCAAGTCGAATTGCGGCACGAATTATCGATGCGCGAAAAGCAGGCCCGGTAACTTCAACAACCGCTCTTGCACAAATTGTCAAAGAGAGTATCCCGGCTGCTACTCGTCGAACTGGTGGGAACCCTGCTAAAAGAACCTTCCAAGCCTTTCGTATTTATGTCAATAATGAAATCGAGGTATTAGATCGGGCAATTCCCACTGCATTAGAGCTGCTAGCAATTAATGGGCGGATGGTTGTGCTCTCTTATCACTCACTAGAAGATCGAATTGTTAAACGCGCCTTCACGGAAGTGAGTAGCACAGATGTGCCTCATGGCTTACCGGTGGAGCCAAAGCCCGCTCGATATCAATTACTTACTCGCTCAAGTGAAGGTGCAAGCGCGCATGAAATGGAAGTAAACCCGAGAGCGCAATCGGTCCGTATTCGAGCTATTGAAAGAAGGGCAGCGTAATGGCACTTACTGCACGAAAATTGCCGCTAGTTAAATCAATGCCCAGCGCACGAACACCAGAACCACTCTTACGTTTAGTTCAGGATTTAAAAGTTGTCGAAGGGAAATCGGTCACCACCACCGCTTTTGTTTCATTAGTTTTTGGTGCGCTCATCACCAGTATTTTGATGGTGATGGCGCTAAACATGGCTCTTAACCAAGATTCAATTAAATTGCATCGCTTAAAATTGCAGGCCCAGGCAATTGCTGATCAAGAGGAAGCGGTAACTGCACAGGTTGCCAGGTTTTCTGCGCCACATATGTTGGCAAAAAGGGCGCGCACGCTCGGAATGGTGCCCAGTGGATTGCCTGAATTTCTCGATCTTCGCCCAAAAGTTGAAAGTGTGCCGGTGAAGCCATGAGCCCACTTCGAATGGCCCAAGGAAGATTGCGAGCGACACTGCTTCTCGTAGCTATTCTTTTTGTTACTTTTTTTCTTCGCTTGGTAGATGTTCAAGCAGTAAACGCGCAAGAGTATGCGGATCGCGCAACTAGAGAACTTACTAAAACTGCAACGCTTCCCGCCCCACGTGGTGAAGTTACTGATCGCAATGGAAACGTTCTTGCTCGAAGTATCGAATCAATTGATTTAGTGGTAGATCAAACTTTGATTAATAGACCTCAACGTGCAGCAGAAATTGTGGCGCCAATAATTGGTGAGAGTGTGTCATATGTGAAATCAAGCCTCGTTGGAAAGCGCAAGTTTGCTTATGTCGCCCGAGATATCACTCCTGCGCAGTGGGAGAACATCAAAACGGCGATATCAGTTGAGAATGAATCAGGAAAACTCTCCGACCGAATCGGTGGGTTCTTTAGCGAGCGAGGTTTCACGAGAGATTATCCGGAAAAATATCTCGCTGCTTCAATTCTTGGATTTGTAAATTCAGCAGGAGTCGGAGGCGGCGGAATGGAATCCTCTTTGAACGACGTTCTCGCTGGAACAGATGGAATCTTCACATACGAAAATGGCGGAGGGCCATCCATACCATCTGCACGCCAAGTTTTAGTTCCTCCTCAACCTGGAAAATCTATTCGGTTAACAATTGACCGTGATTTACAATGGGCAGCTGAAGATGCTATCACCGCGCTTGCAAAGGAAACCAAGGCCAGTTCTGTCAGCGCAGTAATCATGGATCCTGCCACTGGTGAAATCCTTGCTCTGGCGACTGCTCCAGGGTTTGATCCCAATAACTTTTCACATACCAAGGCATCATTATTGAAAATCCCTTCAGTGCAAGAAGTTTATGAACCTGGCTCTACTGGAAAAGTAATGACCATGGCTGCAGCGCTCGAGGAGAAAGTGGTCACGCCAACAACAGTCTTCAAAATTCCTGACAAAATCCAAAGAGCAGACAAGATCTTTAAAGATCATGATAATCATCCAGTATGGAAATTAACTTCAACAGGAATCCTCGCCAAATCTAGCAATGTAGGAGCAATCAAAATTAGCGAGCGGATGAGTGAAAACACGCTCTTCTCTTATTTGAGAAAGTTTGGAATTGGGGAGCGAGTGCGGTTGGGCCTTCCTGCAGAACCTGCCGGTATTTTGAATCCCGTTGAGAAATGGTCGCGTTCTACTTTTCCAACAGTCTCTTTTGGACAGAGCTATTCAGTTACAGCAATTCAGGCAACAAGCGTTTTTGCGACAATTGCTAATTCTGGAGTACGAGTAACTCCCACTTTAATCGCAGGTACTAGTGATTCCTCAGGTCATTACACTGCAGCTGCACGACCAGAAACTCGTCGCGTAATCTCTAATGATGTGGCAAAGCAATTGAGCATCATGATGGAGAGCGTGGTGCAAGAAGGTGGTACGGCAGTCCGCGCTGCAATCCCTGGGTATCGGGTAGCAGGAAAGACCGGTACCGCCGAGCGTTATGATGGAAATTGCGGTTGCTATCGTGGTTACACCGCTTCATTTATTGGTTTCGCCCCAGCCGACAAACCACGCTTTGTGATGAGCGTTACCGTACAGAATCCAGTTGGAATCCACTGGGGAGGATATTTAGGTGGCCCAGTATTTAAGTCGGTAATGTCTTACGCTTTAAAAAGTTATCGTGTTCCGCCATCAGGAGAAAAATTAGTTCCTTACCCATCCGACAAGAGCGAACTTGATGAGTGGACTAAAGATACTAAAGTTGCAACCGCCTCAGAAAAAAGGTAGCCATGCGAGATTTGCTGCAGTATGAGTACTCGCGTACGTTAAATCAAATTGCTGATTTTCTTGAAGTTTCCCATGCAAATGAAAATTGTTTAATTCATGGTCTCGCACTTAATTCACAAAAAATAAAATCTGGTGATCTTTTTGTCGCGCTGCAAGGGGCAAATACCCACGGTATTGCCTTTCTCAATCAAGTCGGGAGCGCAGGTGCTGCTGCGATTCTTACAGATGAAGTGGGCTTTGAAATTTGGCGAGCCGATAGTTCTCAGAAAGAGCAGCCGCTACCGATTCTGGTTACCAATAATTTGCGTGGCGCTCTTGGTCCTCTCTCATCATGGTTTTATGGAGCACCATCACATAATTTACGTTTATATGGAGTGACCGGTACCAATGGAAAAACGACCGTTGCTTATCTCTTAAATCACATCTGGCAGGAAAATAAGAGAGAAAGTGGCCTTATGGGCACAGTGGAGGTGAAAGTTGGAGAGGAAAGTTTTCCAAGTATTCGAACCACTCTTGAAGCCCCTGATTTACAAGCGCTGCTAGCCACTTACAGTGAACGGCACATCTCTAATGTGGTGATGGAAGTGTCGAGCCATTCTCTTGCCTTACATCGAGTTGATGGCACACGATTTGCAGCGGTCGCGTTTACAAATCTTTCACAAGATCATCTCGATTTTCATGGCGATATGGAAAATTACTATCGCGCAAAAAGAAGGCTCTTCACGCTGTCATTTGCAGAGAGTGCGATTATTTCGACTGATACTGAGTGGGGTGCTCGCCTATATGCTGAGGCATCAATTCCAGCGATCGATCTCTCATTGTCGAATCAAAAGGCGGCTTGGCATCTTGTCGATTTCCCAACAACAACTCAGAAAGGTATGCATTTTTCACTTCGCGGACCCAATGGGATTTTGCTGGAGGTCAGTACCCCTCTGCTGGGCGAGTACAACGCTGCAAATGCAATGATGGCGATTGCGCTAGCGGTAGATAGCGGTATCGATCCACTAAGCGCAGCTGCTGCGCTTGCTAATGCACAAGGTGCACCCGGACGACTTGAGAAGGTGGCACACCCAGGGGGAGTGCAGATTTTAATAGATTACGCACACACGCCCGATGCAGTGACAAGGGTTATTACTGCCGTGCGAACACATCACTCTGGTCGAATCATTGGAGTACTGGGATGCGGGGGAGATCGAGACGTAAGTAAACGTCCATTGATGGGGACGGCGCTCGCTCAAGGGTGTGACCTAGCGATATTTACCAGTGACAATCCACGTAGTGAAAATGAACTTTCAATCATTAGGCAAATGGGGCCCGAGCGCTTTACCAATGTGCGGACCGAGATAGATCGTCACAACGCCATAGAACTAGCTCTGGAACTGGCTACGCCAGGTGATCTTGTTTTGATTCTAGGTAAAGGTCATGAGGCTGGACAAGAAATTAGAGGGGTTCTCTATCCATTTGACGATCGCGAAGTAACTCGAGAAATAATTGGAAAACTCCAATGATTAACCTTACAGTTGGCGAAATCGCTTCAATTGTAAACGGCCAATTATCAGGTGATGCCAAGAATGAAAACGAAATTGTCAGTAGCGCGCCATTCTTTGATTCTCGGGCACCTATCCCTGGCGGAATTTTCCTTGCCCTTAAGGGTGAGAATCTCGATGGTCATGATTATGTCGTTGAAGCGCTTAATGCTGGAGCAGTTACCTCGCTGACCACAAGAGAAGTTGGTAAGAGCTGTATCGTCGTGACTGATGTGATTGAAGCCTTAGGTAATTTAGCTGCGGAAGTGAGACGACGTTTGCCCGCCATGAAAGTTATCGGAATCACCGGCTCTCAAGGTAAGACAACTACAAAAGATATTGCTCGTCACGTGCTCTCACTTGCCGGCGAAACAGTAGCGCCAACTCAATCCTTTAATAATGATCTAGGCGTGCCTCTGACTTTGCTTCGCGCCTCCGGGAAAACGAAATTCTGTATTTTAGAAATGGGAGCTAGACACCTTGGAGATATCGCACGCCTGGTGAAAATAGCGAAACCAGATATTGGCGTAGTTCTCGTTGTCGGTACTGCACACATTGGTGAATTTGGTTCGCGAGCGGGAATCGCAAAAACAAAATCAGAGATGGTGACAAACTTAACTGCTGATGCAATCGGAATTCTCGGCACCTATGACGAATACACACCTGAAATGGCAAAAGTCACGCCAGCCCAAGTGATGTTATTTGGTGAAAGTACCCTCTGTGATGTTCGCGGTGCCGATATTGAAATTCGTGAGGGTCGCGCACATTTTGACCTCGTTACTAAAGCGGGACGAGAGCCAGTAGGTTTGAGATTGATTGGCAGACACCAAGTTCCAAATGCGCTTGCGGCTGCATCCATCGCCACGGCTCTTGGGATTTCACTAGACAAGATTGCCATCGGTTTATCAACCGCTGAAATTGAAAGTAAATGGCGGATGGAAATTTCAGAGATTGGTTCAATCCTCTTAATTAATGATTCGTATAACGCCAATCCTGAGAGCATGAGAGCGGCGTTGGAAACTCTCAGGTACTTTGCACAGGAACGCGGTGGTAGAGCCTGGGCTTTTCTAGGAAAGATGCATGAATTAGGCGAAAGCTCAGAGCAAGATCACCGAGCAATAACTGCCTTTGCTAATAAAATGGAAATTGACCACATCGTTGCGGTGCGGGCTCCAGAATATGGAAACCTTGCAGAGGGAGAAAAATCCTCTAATTCCGTAGTGAAGCATCTTTCTTCTTTCGAAGAAGCATTGGCGATATCCGCAGAAATTACATCGGGAGATGTGATACTAGTTAAGGGTTCCCGAGCCGAAGGGCTTGAGAAACTCAGTGATGCGCTGAAAACCTCCCTGATGCGAGATCACAATGAAGAGGAAACAGGATTGTAGGTGGAAGTGCATTGAGAGGAATTCTTAGCGCTGGCGCACTCGCCTTTCTCTTTGCTTTTTTCGGAACTCCTGTCGCTATTCGTATTCTGGTAAAGCGCGGTTATGGACAATTTATTCGCGATGATGGCCCCACCACGCATCACACCAAACGTGGTACTCCCACTATGGGTGGCACGGTAATTATCGCTTCGGTGATTGCAAGTTTTTTTATTGCGCACCTTATTACTCAAAGAGCGGTCACAATATCCGCACTACTTGTGCTTGCACTTATGACTGGGCTCGGACTCGTCGGATTCGTTGATGACTGGTTGAAGGTATCGAAACAACGATCATTGGGACTTCGAGCGCGGACAAAGATGGCGGCGCAGAGTGTTGTTGCTCTTACTTTTGCTGTAGCAGGATTAAATTTTCCCGATGAGCGGGGCTTAACACCTGTATCATCAAATCTTTCTACATTCCGAGATACCACAATAAAACTTAGCGCAGCTCTTGTCGTTATTTGGGTATTCTTTATGATCACCGCAACGAGTAATGGTGTAAATCTCACCGATGGCCTTGATGGCTTGGCAACCGGCGCTGCTGTAATGAGTTTCGGTGCTTTCATTCTGATTGGAGTTTGGGAGTTTGGACAGAGCTGCGCGATATCGGCAGGTCCAAATTGTTATGAGGTGCGAGATCCCCTTGATTTGGCAGTTTTGGCGGCAGCGTTAAGTGGTGCATGTTTTGCCTTTCTTTGGTGGAATGCAAGTCCAGCAAAAATTTTTATGGGAGACACCGGCTCTCTTGCACTGGGAGGCGCTCTTGCTGGATTGGCAATCACCTTGAGAACGCAATTACTACTCACGCTTATTGGTGGGTTGTTTGCGTTGATCACTCTCTCGGTAATTCTTCAAGTGAGCTATTTCAAAATTTCTAAAGGAAAGAGAATTTTTCGAATGGCCCCGCTCCAGCATCACTTCGAACTTTTGGGCTGGGGCGAAGTAACAATCGTTATTCGATTCTGGATCATCGCGGGAATCATGGTTGCTGGAGGTCTAGGTCTGTTCTATGGCGCGTGGGTAACTGGATAAGCGATGCCTCAAGTATTAATTGCCGGATTAGGTGTTACCGGTGAAGCGTGCGCACGTGCGCTACCAAAACTTGGGTATGAAGTTCTGGTCTATGAAGAGCGGGATGATCTCAAGCATCGCCAGTTGGCAAATGAACTTAACACTTTGGGTATACGCGTCTGCTTTGAAATACCAGAGCAGATCCCTCCATTAGTCATAACCTCTCCTGGTTGGAAGCCAGATCACCCAATGCTTCGTGCCGCACAGGTACGTGGTAGCAAGGTTATGGGGGAGATTGAATTCTCCTTCATTCATGACCAACAGCAAAGTGCCGCTGGCAAGAATCGCGAACGAATATGGATTGGTGTTACTGGCACCAACGGAAAAACTTCGACAGTGGGAATGGTCGAATCAATCTTTAAAGCTGCTGGCAAGAAGGTAATGGCTTGTGGAAACGTGGGAACTCCCGTTATTGAAGTGCTCACTTCAGGGGAATTTATTGAGTACCTTGTCGTAGAACTTTCATCGTTTCAGTTGCATTGGACAACTTCACTTAGATTAACTGCAGCGGCGTTACTCAATATAGATGATGATCACCTCGACTGGCATGGAAATTTTGAAAACTATCTTCAAGCAAAACTAAAAATCTTTGACGGTGCCGAACATATTCTCATCAATGGAGATGACCCAAGGTTACACAGTGCAATTGAGTCTTTGATTAAGACCCGAGAACTTTCAACGTACACCCTCCAAGTTCCACAATATGGAGAGTTAGGATTAGTAGAAGATCTATTGGTAGACCGCGCATTCACCGGAGCACAAAATATTGCGACGGAGCTCGCACAACTTTCAGATATTAATCCGCCAGCGCCACATAATGTTTCAAATGCGTTAGCTGCAGCAGGCTTGGCTCGCGCACTTGGAATTGAACCAAATGCAATTAGCGAAGGGTTGCGTACGTTTACACCGGGCCACCATCGAATCGAAACTGTTCTCCAAAAAGATGGCATCTTGTGGGTAAACGATTCGAAGGCAACAAACCCTCATGCCACAAATGCCGCATTCGCAGCTTTTGATTCCATAATCTGGATTGCAGGTGGTCTGGCTAAAGGAGCAGATATTGAGAAATTGGTGAAGCGAAGACATCAACAAGTTCGTGCGGCAATTTTAATTGGCACGGATCGGGTGTTAATCGAAGAAGCGTTATTGCGCCACTCACCAGAAACGCCAATTATTTTGATTGATGAAGAGAGCGGACTGGAATCAGGGGAGCGGTCAAAGCAGTTGATGCGCGAGGTGGTTCTCGCAGCAAGTCGGATTGCAAAGGATGGAGATACTGTTCTTCTTGCACCTGCTTGTGCATCAATGGATCAATTTCAATCATATGCCGAGCGTGGCGAGTTGTTCACTGAGGCAGTTAAAGAATTGGTTGGTGATGAATAAATGGCTCACGAGAAAAAGCCCTTATTAGCCCATCCCACTGCGCCGTTTTACGTGTTGCTCTCTGGGATGGGTGTATTAATTTTCATGGGGCTTTTGATGGTTCTCTCTGCTTCCGGGGTGCGCTCATATTCAAATTCCGGTTCTTCATTCTCCATACTTTTACGCCAAATCCTTTGGTTCGGTGTAGGAATATTTCTTGGGTATCTCGCATTTAAAATGCCAACAAAAGGTTGGCGAAAAATTTCACCCCCATTACTTCTTGGCTCAGCCGTTATGTTATGTCTAGTCTTTGTTAATGGAGTTGGCCTAGAAATCAATGGCAATCGAAACTGGATTCATTTAGGACCAATCACTATTCAACCAAGTGAGTTCACAAAAATGGCTCTCATTATTTGGGCAGCATTTATTCTCGCTCGAGTAGAACGTGGGGAATTTTTGCGCCATCACGGCACCAGAGCGCTTATCTGCGGCTTTGGTGCAATTGCAGGACTGATTCTTCTAGGTAAAGATATCGGAACCGTTATGGTCCTCACGCTCATCCTTTTAGGTATGCTCTTCGTTTCAGGAGAGAAAATTTCTCGCCTTCTCTTGATTGGAAGTATCTGCTTAGCGACGATTATTGGATTAGCGCTACTTCGTCCAACCTTACTCAATCGATTAACTGCATTCCTCGATCCATTTTCTGCTGCACATTATTTAGGTTTGGGTTGGCAACCAGCACACTCCCGAATGGCCCTTGCCACTGGGGGTTTATTTGGAGTCGGGCTCGGTGGCAGTCGACAAAAATGGGGCAACTTGGGGCCAGAAGCGCACACCGATTTTATTTTTGCTGTAATTGGGGAAGAGCTTGGTTTGTTAGGCACCACGATAGTGCTCCTCGCATTTTTCATGATTGCCTGGGCTGGCATTAAAACTGCTATCGCAACGCGTGATCCATTCTCACGTTATGCAGTTGCCGGCATAACTACCTGGATCATTACGCAAGCTTCAATAAACATCGGTTCCGTTACTGGAGTCTTCCCTGTTGTGGGCCTTCCTTTGCCGCTCGTTTCTTATGGCGGTTCGGCTTTGGTCTCGTCTATGGCTGGTCTTGCTTTCATTCTTGGCGTTGCTCGACGCGAACCCGAGGCAAAACGTTATTTTGATGCTCGCCCAAAGCTCCTCGAGTGGCGCGGACGATGAGCGATAAAGATTTAGTTGTGCTTTTTGCTGGCGGCGGAACCGCTGGTCACTTATTGCCAGCAATGGCAACCGAAGAAGCTCTAAAGCAATTATTACCAAATCTTGATGGGAAAAAATTCAAGTCGATTTACTTGGCAACTGATAAAGGAGCTGAGTTATCTCTATTAAAAAAAACATCAGCTCAATTTTATCTAGTTCCAAAGACTGATTTTCCTAGAAAACTTAATTTAGATTTAATAACGTTCGTGCCAAGAGTTGCGATAGCGGTATCTAGAACTCGAAAAATAATAAAGAGCCACGAAGTGGACGTGGTTGTTGGCTTTGGAGGGTATCTTTCACTGCCTGCATATTGTGCTGCCGCACTGAGCAAGGTTCCTCTTGTTATACACGAGGCTAATGCGTTGCCAGGATTAGCGAATCGTTTCGGAAAGCTTTTAGCGACCAAAGTCTTTACAAATTTTCCCATCAAAGGATGGGGGCAAGAATCGGTTATTGGATTACCAATTCGTAAATCCATCTCCGCTCTTGCGGCTCTCTCGCCAAATGAGCGACTGACTTTGCAGCGCGATGCCCGCGCCTTTTTTACTTTAGATGCGAATCGAAAAACGGTTTTGATTTTCGGCGGATCGTTGGGGGCGGCAAAAATAAATGAGGCGACCCAAGGTGCGATTGAGCACTTAGTAAGAAATGGCTTTCAAATTTTGCACTCCGTAGGCCCAACACATCACTTGCCTGCATCCCGTCCGCATTACCACCCGCTGCCGTATATCGCCGAGATGGATAAGGCTTACCTTGCGGCTGATGTTGTTGTCTCTCGAAGTGGCGCAGGTACATGTGCCGAGATTGGAGCGACTGGTTTGCCGGCGGTTTTGGTGCCACTCAATATTGGCAATGGTGAGCAGTTACTTAACGCTCGAGCCCTTGCTCAACAGGGCGCCATTACAATAATGGGTAATAGCGAACTAACATCCGAGCAATTAATTGCAGCGATCGAGTTACGGTCACAGGAGCCAATTAAATTTGGAACAAGCAAGAAATCTGCGGCGGAGATCGTGGCGCAAGAGATCAATCAATTAGGAACCTTGCGTCGCAAGAGGCGAATCGAATAACGATGAGTGAGAATCAGCGTATGGGAGCACTCAAACCGCCAATACATTTTATAGGTGTTGGTGGGGCAGGAATGAGTGGAATTGCGCGAATATGCATTGATCGAGGTTTAGCAATTTCAGGCTCTGACATTAAAAACTCGACAACTTTGGAGGCGCTTGCCCTAAGAGGTGGCGCAATTCATATTGGTCATGATGCAGGGAATCTTGGTAACGCAAATACAGTAGTGACCTCTAGTGCAATTAAAGAGAATAATGTTGAACTTCACGCTGCACGAGAGCGCGGTATTCCGGTCATTAGTCGAGCTCAAGCGCTGGCAACGTTACTGCCGGGATATACCTCGATTGCTATAGCGGGTACTCACGGCAAGACAACGACCACATCGATGTTAACGGTCACATTGCAAAATCTTGGATTGGATCCCTCATTTGCTATCGGTGGCACCCCTCATGATTCGCGAGCCAACTCCCACCATGGACAAGGTAAGTTTTTTATCGTTGAGGCTGATGAGTCAGATGGCTCCTTTGTTGAATATCACCCAGATTTTGCCATCGTGACTAATGTCGAAATAGATCACGTCGACCACTTTGCTAATCAAGAGGCGATAAATCTAGCTTTTGAACAACTCCTTGGAACGGTCAAGCAAGGAGTGGTTCTCTGTATCGATGATGAAGGAAGCGCGCGCCTTGTTACGAGGGCTCACGAATTAGGTCTCGACACTTATTTATATGGTCAGGGCGAGGGAGCAGATTTACGAATCTCTCATATCTATGCCGGAGCGGACTCTTCAATTTATCGAGCAACCTGGCAAGGCAGAACCCTTGGCGAGGTGAAGTTAGTTATCCCAGGAGTACATAACATTGAAAATTCTGGAGCGGCGCTTGCGATGGCGCTTCTCCTCGGCGCTCCGGCTTCCGAAGCGATAGCAGCGTTAGGAACCTTCACCGGAGTTGGTCGTCGCTTTGAATTACGAGGCAAAGCAAAAGGGATTCGAGTTATCGATGACTACGCCCATCACCCCACAGAGATCAGAGCCACCATCGCAACCGCCCGTCTCGCTGCGGAAACTGGAAAAGTAATCGCCATCTTTCAGCCACATCGCTACTCGCGAACGCTCGCCTTTAGCGATGATTTTGCCAGCGCGCTTCGAAGCGCGGATCAAGTTATTTTGCTCGATATATATGGTGCCGGTGAAGAGCCAATTCCTGGGGCAAGTAGCGCAGCGATTGCTCTGGCAATCTTACAATTAGGGGGAGTAGCGGTATTTGAGCCTAATTTAATGAGCGCCATAGATTCAGCATTAATAAATGCGCAATCTGGCGACATCATTCTGACATTAGGAGCTGGCGATGTGACCTCCTTGGCTCCTCAGATTCTTTCGGCGATTAATGAACGTTAAAGTCAAAACCCTTCTCATTCCAGTTCTTTTATTTTCACTCCTTGGATATCTTTTTGGTTGGTCCAGCCTCTTTGAAGTACAAAAGATTGAAGTTGCCGGGATTGAGGGATCGAAAACTTTAACCGCTAAAAAGGTTATAGCCAAAAGTGGAATTGCTAAAGGCGACAAGTTGGCACGGATAAATGCTGGAGCAGTTGCTCGGTCGCTTCGCGTTTATCCTGAAATCGAGCGCGTTGAAATCAATCGAAAGCCGCTGCACACCGTTGAAATTGCGCTTACATTGCGCAAAGTGGAAATTGCACTTGCCACGAACCAAGGCAAGTACCTTTTAGGTGACGTCAGTGGGACAACTTTTGCTGAAGTCTCCCGCCCCCCAAAGGGAGTACCAGTTATCTCCGGTGACCGACGTTTTATTGTTGATGCCATAACAATTCATAGTGCCCTACCAGAGAAAATTCGGAAGAGAGTTACTCTGATAGAGATTCCAAGCAAAGCTTCAATCACTTTAACCCTTAGCGGTGGTTTGAAAATTCTCTGGGGAACAGTGGCCGATCAAGAGGCAAAACTCGCGGTACTTAGCGCCCTTCTTGCATCGCCCGAGAATAAAGGGGCTCGATTCATCGATATTGCAACGCCGTTAAGCCCTACCGTTCGCTCCGCACGCTCCAGTTAAAGATTTTTCAGAGCAAGATTTCTGCGACACAAGAAAGAAAAAAGCCTTTGGTATTTGTAGAGTGCACGGATTACCTCTACCTTCTCGCCAAGTTTTGAGATGGCACTCACTCTCAAGTAGAGCATGAGGGTTATCTCCTGTCGAGAGGCGTGAGCGTGGTAACCCCGCAAAATTATTTAGCAGTAATAAAAGTAGTTGGAATTGGTGGCGGTGGGGTTAACGCTGTCAATCGAATGATTGATGTTGGTTTAAAAGGAGTTGAATTCATTGCAATCAACACCGACGCGCAAGCGCTATTAATGAGCGATGCTGATGTGAAATTAGATATCGGTCGCGCAGTAACTCGCGGTTTAGGTGCAGGCGCATCTCCAGATGTTGGACGACAGGCAGCTGCTGATCATGAAGAGGAAATTAAAGAGGTACTCCGTGGCGCTGATATGGTTTTTGTCACTGCAGGTGAAGGTGGTGGTACCGGAACTGGTGGTGCGCCAATTGTTGCTCGCATTGCCCGTGAATTGGGTGCACTGACTGTTGGTGTAGTAACGAGGCCATTTACCTTCGAAGGTAAACGTCGCGCCGCTCAAGCTGATGAGGGCATCTCTGCTCTCCGCAAAGAAGTTGATACCTTAATTGTGATACCAAATGATCGATTGCTTTCGATTTCAGATCGAACAATCACCGCCCTTGAAGCATTTAAGAGCGCTGACCAAGTACTCCTCGCTGGCGTGCAAGGAATTACTGATCTCATCACCACGCCCGGCCTAATTAATCTTGATTTCGCAGATGTTCGCTCAGTGATGTATGGCGCTGGGTCAGCATTAATGGGTATTGGTTCAGCGCGCGGTGAGAACCGTGCTACCCGCGCGGCCGAGTCGGCAATTGCTAGCCCACTCCTTGAGGCCTCCATAGATGGTGCGCATGGAGTTCTCCTCTCCATCGCAGGCGGCTCAGATCTTGGTCTCTTTGAAATTAGTGAAGCTGCCGAATTGGTTGCAGCCTCTGCCCATCCGGATGCAAATATCATTTATGGCACTGTCATCGACGATGCTTTGGGAGATGAAGTTCGAGTGACGGTAATTGCCGCCGGGTTTGAGAGCGGTGAACCAACAAAGATAGATGTTCCCGTTATTGAAACTCCAGTTGCTCCAATCCGTGAAAAGAATGATCCAGTTGAGGTAGCAGCAACGCTCCCATCGGGTAGCGCGCTAGGTGGCGGAGCAACGAGAAAGCGAATAATCTTTGAGGAAGATGGCACAGTTGACGAATTAGATGTGCCAGATTTCCTCAAGTGATGAATTAGTGAATATCTCGTTCTGGTGGCAAATTCTTCCGATATAAATTCGCGGACCCGCTACCTGTTCACTTCACGTTCTGGGGGAGAGAGCGCTCCGCCATTTGATGAGAAGAATCTTGCCCTTCATGTTGGCGATCGAGCTGATGCTGTAAATGAAAATCGAAAAGCGTTGGCGAGCTCTTTTGGAATAGATCCCGCTCAACTTTTTTTCATGAACCAGATTCATGGCACAACAATCCTTGAAATTGATAGCGCTTCGGATGCCAATGAAATTAGAGAGTGCGATGGATTGATTACGAGCCAAACAGGACTCGGGTTAGCCGTGCTCGTTGCCGATTGCGCGCCGGTGCTTTTAAGTACTTCTCAAAAAGTTGCCGCAATTCATGTGGGGTGGCGTGGTCTCTTTGGTGGCATCGTCGAGAAAGTTCTCGATTTACTGCTGGCAAATGATGAAGCATCTGCGCTCAATGTGAAAATCGGACCAACTATTTGCGGGAAGTGTTATGAGGTGGGCGAAGATCTTGCGACTCAAGCGAAGGCGCATGGGTTTATTCTCGGCGAAAGAGGTGGAAAGCCAACCTTAGATATTCCTCGATCAGTACTTGAAATAGTGCGCTCGCGACTAGCTAGAGAGAAAATAATTGCTGGGTGGAATGGAAGCTGGAATGGCATTTGCGCATATGAAAGTAGCGAGCACTACTCGTTTCGTAGAGAAAAAGTAACGGGGCGACAAGCTGGGGTGATAGTTCGTGAATCGTAAAGATGAGTTGGCCCACAATTTAGCGCGCGTTGAAATGGAAATAAGCCAAGCGCTAAATGACTCCGGACGTAGTCGTTCTGAGATAACTCTTATCGTGGTCACAAAAAATTTTCCAGTAAGTGATATCGAAATTCTTTATCAGATGGGCATTCGAGATTTTGGGGAGAACCGTGAACAAGAGGCGCGCGCCAAAGCGAAGGCTTTATCTGATTACTTAGATATTCGCTGGCATTTTCAAGGGCAATTACAAGGAAATAAACTCGCATCCATCGGATTATGGGCCGATACAGTGCACTCAGTTGACGATAAGAAATATCTCAAAGGGCTCTCAGATGCCGCAGTGAAGAACGGGCGTTCCCTAAAGTGCCTTATTCAAATCTCGCTTGATCACCCCTATCGCGACGGTCGAGGTGGGGTCGATCTCGCAGGAGCCAGTGACATTCTTCGCACCTTTGCGTTAGAAAAGGCAGAATTTTCGGCTTTGGAAATCACAGGTGTGATGGGCGTGGCCCCGTTAGGCGAGGATCCAAAAAAAGCATTTAGCGAGCTCCAGAAGGCTTTTTTTGAGCTGAAAGAGATGGCACCGGGGTTACACGTACTCTCTGCGGGGATGAGTGGAGACTTCGTTCCTGCACTATCTACTGGCGCGACACATCTTCGAATTGGCTCGTCAATACTCGGTTCTCGCCCGCCAATGGTTTAACGTTACTTAGTATGTCTAGCCCACTTCGTAGAGTCGCGCTCTATCTTGGCCTTGTTGATGATGGCAGTGATGAGGCAATTACTCCAGAGCATCAAACAGTCGCTTCGGTAAACTCAGCGCCAGTGCGGCCTTCGGTTACTCCAGTTGCTAAGAGTGGGGGGAGTAGATTTTTTGGCTTACGTTCGAGTTCGCAGAGTTCTTCTACTCCAACAGAGCCAGCGCCACGATTTCGTGCTGTGGAAACGGTCGCTCCGGTCTATCGCGAAGAGCCTGCCGTGGACCGAATTATCACCCTTCATCCACATAGCTACAATGATGCTCGCATGATTGGTGAGCACTATCGCGAGCACACACCGGTGATTATGAACTTAACCGATATGGATGATGCAGATGCCAAGCGATTGGTGGATTTCGCCGCTGGGTTGGTCTTTGGTCATCGCGGTTCCATTGAGCGAGTTACTGCAAAAGTTTTCCTCCTCTCACCGCCTAATGTGAAGGTTAGCGCAGAAGATAAATTCGCCGCTGCCGAAGCTAGTTTTTTTAATCAGAGTTAAGCTCTCTCTATGAGCGCTTTTGGTGCACTGTTAGCGACGATTCTCCAACTTTTTATTTACATTCTTATTGGCCGATTAATTCTCGATTATGTTCGGATGTTTGCCCGGAGCTGGCGTCCCAAAGGGTTGGTTTTGGCGTTGGTCGAATTACTTTATGCGATCACTGATCCTCCATTGAATTTTGCACGACGATTCATCCCGCCAATTCGAATGGGGGCGGTGAGTTTTGATCTCGCCTATATCGCGGTCTTCTTGCTCGTCTCACTTCTCTTATCTTTTGTGAGATTGCTCTAACGTAACTCTTTTTCGTACGCCTTTGATATTTCCAGTGATAGCGGAAGTTGATCTGCTTCTGCATCAGAACTTGGCAGAGTGAGTGCGGAATCTTGTGTTAACGAGAGCGCTAGGACCTCTTGCGAAATTTCGTCTCCTCCAGAGGTAAAGGCTGCAACAATTTCTGCATCACCATTCCAACGAATATGAATTCGATCCGAAACGTGAAGACCACTTCGCTTTCGCTCCTCTTGAATCACACGAATTACCTCACGAATAAAACCTTCAGTGATTAGTTGCTGCGTAAGTTCTAGATCTAGCGCCACCGATTCACCATCATGGCTGGCAACCGCCCAACCCGACTTGGGAGTTTCGGTGACGACAAGATCATCTGCAGTGATCTCAAAATTGCCAATAGTTACCTTTCCTGAACTTCGAATAGCGCGAACTAATTCACCTGGTTCCTGTCCAGCGATAACTTTTGCTGCTTCTTGGACTGCCGCACCATACCTGGCGCCCAGGTTTCGAAAGTTTGCTTTGACTGCATAAGTAACTAAATCGCTGCCCACTTGGGAAATATCCTCGATTCGATGGACATTTAATTCGTCTGCGATCTGTTCTTGCAGTTCTTTATCAAGGAGCGAGTAACCAGCAACCAAGGCTCTTGCCAGTGGCTGTCTGATTTTTACTTGTGATGTGGCGCGTGCCGCTCGACCTAACTCCACAATTCTCCGAGTTGTTGCCACTTTCGCCATTAACGCCTGATCTATCAGAGCTGAATCAGCGATAGGGAAGTCCGCAAGATGGACGGACTCAGGGAGCGCGCTACCCACCGGACGTAACACCTTCTGCCAGACCTGCTCGGAGATGAAAGGCACCATCGGCGCCATGAGAAGGGTGAGTTTTTCGATACAGTGATGCAAAGTTTCCAGCGCATCTACTTCACCATCCCAGAAGCGACGACGCGAACGTCGGACGTACCAATTAGAGAGATCGTCAATGAAGTGAGCGAGCGCTCGCCCTGCCTCTTGTGAATCAAATGAACTTAGCGCTTCATCAACGGTGTTAATTGTTTGATTTAGCTCAGCAATAATCCAGCGATCAAGTGAATGTTTTAGCTCCAACTTTCCGGTTGGCGCGAAATTGGCAACGCTCCCATACAAAGTAAGAAAGGAGACTGTGTTCCAATAAGTGAGCAGTGATTTTCTAATTACCTCGCTAATGGCATCATGTCCTACTCGCCGAGCAGACCATGGCGATCCAGCGGCCAACATGAACCAACGCACCGCATCGGCGCCATGGCGATCCATAAGCGGGATTGGCTCTAAAACATTCCCAAGATGCTTACTCATCTTGCGACCATCTTTATCGAGAATATGGCCAAGGCAGAGGACCGTTTTGTAAGAGGATTGATCAAAGACGAGAGTGCCAATCGTCATTAGCGTGTAGAACCAGCCTCGAGTTTGATCAATTGCCTCGCAAATAAAATCTGCAGGGTAGGTGTTTGCAAACTCTTCATGTGATCCTGGCTTATGCGGATAACCAAGTTGCGCAAATGGCATGGCGCCAGAGTCATACCAACAATCAATAACTTCCGGAACTCGCGACATTACCTCGCCGCACTCAGAGCATGGAAAGTGAACATCATCAACATAAGGGCGATGGGGATCCAAGGATGAATAATCTGCCCTAGCGAGTGAAGAGAGCTCGGCTAAAGATTCAACGGAGACCAGATGGCCCTTTTCGCATCGCCAGATTGGAAGGGGGGTGCCCCAATATCTATTTCGCGACAGAGCCCAGTCGATGTTGTTCTCCAACCAATCGCCGTAGCGCCCAGTTTTAATCGTGCTGGGATGCCAATCAGTCTTAGCATTTTCGCGAAGCAATTCATCTTTAATCGCCGTGGTGCGGATATACCACGATGGTTGTGCGTAATACATCAATGGGGTGTGGCATCGCCAGCAGTGCGGATAGGAGTGTTCATAACTATGCTGCTTGAAGAGAACTCCAGCAGATTTCAGCTCTTTAACTAACACCTTATCTGCCTCCTTGAAAAAGAGGCCAGCGACTAATGGGAGCGAATTGTCAAAAGTACCATCTCCAAGAATTGGATTAACTACTGGAAGATTATATTTTCGACAGACCTGGAGATCATCAGCGCCAAAAGCGGGAGATTGATGGACTAAGCCGGTGCCATCGGTAGTTGTTACATACTCTGCCAAAACAATGTAGTGGGCATTGGGAATATCAAGCCAATCAAATGGACGTCGATATGTTGTCCGCTCCAAATCTCGTCCAGCAAATTTTTGAGTTACGGTAAATCCATCACCAAGAGCCTTCAAAAGCTCTTCAGCAACAATTAATTTTTCCTCTTCGCATTCCGCTAACACGTAAGTGACATCAGGATGAACTGCGATTGCCGTGTTAGAAACCAAGGTCCATGGAGTTGTCGTCCATACCAAAAATGATGCGCCAACTTTTTCTAGTGGGCCGGAGGTGATTGGGAATTTCACATAGACCGATTGGTCAGTGATGTTCTCGTAGCCTTGGGCTAATTCGTGATCAGATAAACCGGTGCCACATCGCGGGCAGTATGGCGCGACGCGATGATCTTGAACGAGTAACCCCTTTTTCCAAATCTGCGAAAGAGACCACCAGACGCTCTCAACGTACTCACTAGACATAGTCCAATAAGCTTTATCGAAATCAACCCAGAATCCCATTCGTTCTGTCATTCCGGTAAATGCATCGACGTGACGGACTACAGATTCGCGACATTTCTTGTTGAACTCCGCAACCCCATATTTTTCGATATCTTGTTTTCCGGTGAAGCCCAACTCTTTCTCTACAGCGAGCTCCACTGGCAAACCATGACAATCCCAACCGGCTCGCCGTGGGACATACTTACCCTTCATGGTGTGAAAACGAGGAAAGACATCTTTAAAGACTCGCGCTTCGATGTGATGGGTTCCCGGTAACCCATTTGCAGTGGGGGGACCTTCATAAAAAGTCCATTGCTGCGCATCTGGTAGGTTTCGAGCTGCAATGCTCTTTTCAAAAATCTGAGCGCTCTTCCAAAATTCGAGGATTTCATGCTCCATCGAGGGCAAATCAACGTGAGTTGGCAACGCGTTATAGGTGCTCGAATGTGATGACTGTGATAACTGTGATATCTGTGCGTTGGAATTCATATCTCGTGCGCTCCTGGCTCGTCTGGCTCATCTAATTTGTGGAGTCGAAACTCTTGGTGATGAAAGAACAACGAGCAGGACGACTATGAGCGCTATTTCCGTTCTAGCTTCCTAGCCGCGGTACCACCTGCATTATTTGAAAGGAGAATCTCCCTTCAAATCACTTGCGACATATTTCGGTTCTACTAAGCCGCAGGCAGCGTTCACTTCTGCGAGCCATTCTTCCGATCTGCTCTCGAGGTGATTGCCTCGATTCAAACGCAGTTGCCGTAAGGCTCCCTCAAGGCTATGTCTGACCTTAAGGATTACCGTAAGTTTAGCGCTCCTAGAGTGCGAAATTTGTCGAAAAAGGGGCTACTCTTCTCGGCCATGGCACCTGCTAAGAAGTCTCCGGCAAAGAAGGCTCCCGCCAAGAAGGCTCCCGCCAAAAAATCACCAGGTAAGAAAGTTCCGGCAAAGAAGGCTCCCGCCAAGAAGGCTTCCGCCAAGAAGGCACCGACCAAAAAAGCACCGACCAAGTCCGCTTCA